>Ga0315336_1000064_pt1:0-162500 | contig 569521 bp, 470 predicted proteins | sample ASW5metaG_FD_204512 | JGI IMG/M metagenome (GOLD analysis project Ga0315336, IMG submission 204512) | Ammonia-oxidizing marine archaeal communities from Monterey Bay, California, United States - ASW #5 | ecosystem: Environmental > Aquatic > Marine > Intertidal zone | place: USA...
CCCCGACTTGGTCACCGCCAACAGCGCCAGCGACGATGTGAGCGTCCTGCTGGGCAACGGCGACGGCACCTTCGGGGCCGCAGCCGTCTTCGGGGCCGGAGTCGCTCCCGTCTCCGTAGCGGTGGCCGACCTCGACGGCGACACCGTCCCCGACTTGGTCACCGCCAACAGCGCCAGCGGCGACGTGAGCGTTCTGCTGGGCAACGGCGACGGCACCTTCGGGGCCGCGGCCGCCTTCTTCGCCGGCGCTCCCGTCTCCGTAGCGGTAGCCGACCTCGACGGCGACACTGTGCCCGACCTCGTCACCGCCAGTGGCCTCATAGTTGGCGTCCTGCTGGGCAACGGCGACGGCACCTTCGGGGCCGCGGCCGTCTTCTTCGCCGGCGTCGCCGTCTCCGTGGCGGTGGCCGACCTCGACGGCGACACCGTCCCCGACTTGGTCACCGCCAACGGCGCCAGCGACGACGTGAGCGTCCTCCTCGGCAACGGAAACGGCTCCTTTGAAGCCGCAGGCACCTTCGTGGCCGGCGTCGCTCCCGTCTCCGTGGCGGTGGCCGACCTCGACGGCGACACCGTCCCCGACTTGGTCACCGCCAACAGCGCCAGCGACGACGTGAGCGTCCTCCTCGGCAACGGAGACGGCTCCTTTGAGGCCGCAGCCGCTTTCTCGGTGGGTTTCTCTCCGCGGTCCGTGGCGGTGGCCGACCTCGACGGCGACACCGTGCCCGACGTGGTCACCGCCAACTCCTACAGCGACGACGTGAGTGTGCTGCTGGGCAACGGAGACGGCACCTTCGGGGCCGCGGCCGCCTTCGCGGCGGGCGGTCGTCCCTTTTCCGTGGCGGTGGCCGACCTCGACGGCGACACCGTCCCCGACTTGGTCACCGCCAACTACTCCAGCGACGATGTCAGCGTCCTCCTCGGCAACGGATACGGCTCCTTCCAAGCCGCGGTCGCGTTCACCGCGGGTGAGGAACCCGTCTCCGTGGCGGTGGCCGACCTCGACGGCGACACCGTCCCCGACTTGGTCACCGCCAACTACTCCAGCGACGATGTCAGCGTCCTCCTCGGCAACGGAGACGGCACCTTCCAAGCCGCGGCCCCCTTCGCGGCGGGGGACGGTCCCCGCTCCGTGGCGGTGGCCGACCTCGACGGCGACACCGTCCCCGACTTGGTCACCGCCAACGGCGCCAGCGACGACGTGAGCGTCCTCCTCGGCAACGGAGACGGCACCTTCCAAGCCGCGGTCGCCTTCGAGGCGGGCGACGTTCCCGCCTCCGTGGCGGTGGCCGACCTCGACGGCGACACCGTCCCCGACTTGGTCACCGCCAACGAACGCAGCAACGACGTGAGCGTCCTCCTCGGCAACGGAGACGGCTCCTTCCAAGCCGCGGTCGCGTTCACCGCGGGTGAGGAACCCGACTCTGTGGCGGTGGCCGACCTCGACGGCGACACCGTCCCCGACTTGGTCACCGCCAACTACTCCAGCGACGATGTCAGCGTCCTCCTCGGCAACGGATACGGCTCCTTCCAAGCCGCGGTCGCGTTCACCGCGGGTGAGGAACCCGTCTCCGTGGCGGTGGCCGACCTCGATGGCGACACCCTGCTGGACCTCGTCACCGCCAACCGCTCTGGCGTCAGCGTTCTCCTGCAGATCGCGGAAACCGCCTGCGGGAACACCGTCGTCGAGCCGCCCGAGGAGTGCGACGACGGCAACACCGTGGACGGAGACGGCTGCTCCGCCCAGTGCACGATCGAGGGCCCGGTCTGTGGCGACTCGGTCGTGGAGGCAGGCGAGGAGTGCGACGACGGCAACACCGTGGACGGAGACGGCTGCTCCGCCCAGTGCGAAGTCGAGCCACTCCTTCTCGACGCCGAGATCAAGAAGCTCCGGCTCGCCCTCAAGTTCAACAAGGAATCCAAGGACTCGCTGAGCCTCAAGCTCAAGGGCTGGGCACTCCCCTCCGGCTTCATCGCAGCGGGGGCAACGCTCGCGATCGACATCGGCGGGCTTGTGCTGGAGGCCGTGCTCGACGGGAAGGGGAAGTTCAAGAGCCTCGATCGGCGCGACAAGATCACGCTGAAACAGAAGAAGAAGGACGGGACGTGGCAGCTCAGCGTGGAGCGGAAGAAGTCCGACTTCGCCGCGGGGCTCGCCGACGAAGGACTCCTGGACGAAGACAACCCGAAGCCCGGAAAGGCCGTCACGGCCGTTGTGGAGATCGTCGCCGCCGGCTCCACCTACGTGCGCGATGTCTCGCTGAGCTACCGCTCGAAGGCGGGGAAGAAGGGGACCGCGAAGTAGCTGCGCGGGTGTCGCCGCGCTGGATTCCATCACCACCGGCGGCACCTTCGAGGCGGGCGCGGCAGCCGCTGGCGTCAGCGCCCGCACCTTTCGATGCCGTGGCACGCCGAGCAGAGACTCGGCCATGTGGGACTGATCACGCTGACCGATCACCGCCGTTGTATGCTGTCTTGTACCCGGGGCTAGGGTCGCTCCCGAAAGGCGCGTTACTCCCGCGCCTGCCCCGGGGTTCCCGGAGTGCCGCGAGGAGTACGCGGTATCGTGGCAAGAGCAAGACGGCCGCGCGGCTGGGCGGCGCTGCGAGATGCAGCCCTCGCGGAAGCCGAGGAACCGCTCCAGGCCGCTGTAGGTGGGTATCGGACTGCACATCGCAAGGTCATGAAACGTCTGCGGGACCGGCTCGACGGCAGCAGCACACTTCACGACCTGCTCAAGAGTCACGGGCGACAGGCCACGTCGAAGATGCTGCACTCCTGCGTCCTCGCCTTCGCGCAGGCCGTCCTGCTTGAAACGAGGTCGCGCGGGGTGCACGCCCCCGATGATCTCAGCGCGCGGTCCACCCGGGAGCTACAAAAGGCGGCGAGGGTTCTACGCAACCCGCCCCCCGACGTGGCCCCCGAAACCGCGGACGAAGCCGCCCGGCGCGCCCAGCAGGCGGAGGTGATCGTGTTCATGCGGGTCCTCGCGGGCGAGACGGTCCGGGCGCAGGCGGCGGGGCGCCCGTGGCGACCGGATACGGCGATCATCCTTGGCGCCGAGGACGCGCTGGGTCACCTGCGGCCGGCGGCACGGCGAGAGATCGCAGCCGCCCTCTGCGAGGACATGCTCGGTTCGCGCCCGAGCCCCAGCACTGTTCGGAACCGGATCTACGAGGCACGCCGTCGTGAGAGCCGGCGCGGCGGAGAGCCGGCTACGGAGGCCCGACCGCGAATCACGCTGGCGATGCGAGGCGCCGAGGACTCCCCACCCGAGGATTGATACCCCCATTTCCCAGACCCGGTGAGCCGCGCTTTGATCCGCTCCGAGATGGAACGGATGCCTTCGACCCCGGTTCTCGTCACGAAGCCCGAGGCAGCCCGCCGCGCCGGCGTAGGACTGCGGCAGATCCGCCGCGCTGTTGCGGCGGGCGAGATCCCGGAGTTCTCCGTCGGCAGCTGGCCGCGGGTCCGCTGGTGCGACGTGGAGGCGTGGATCGCGCGCCGTCGTCGCGATGACGCGGAAGCGCCGGCCACCGCGCCCGGAGGTCCGCTGTGACGCGCCGTCCCCAGCGTAAGCCCGGCTGCACTTCACCCGCGCTGCGCGGGCGTGGCCCGGAGAACTCGAAGTGAGCGGGCGGGGCTCCCGGGGACCGAAGGCCAGCAACCGTGCAACCCAGCGCCCCCCCGGTCGCGAGTTCACCCGCCCCGCGCCGCCGCCCGCCGAGGGTGTGCCCGATCACGATCAGGGGATGCTCCGCGAGATCGAGGTAGCGGAGCGGAATCGCCCGAAGGGGATCGAGGACACGTTGCTGCCGGAGGGTGCCGTGGTCTACGGGCACCTTCATTGCGTCGAGTTCGGCGCGGCCTACGGCGTGGATCGGTGGTTCCTGCACTTCAAGATCGACGACGACGGCCTTGATGGAACGCACCGGGGCGGGCTCATGCTGTGCGCGTACCGCGCCCCCGCGAGACGCCGCCTCGGGCGAACGTCACGCCTGCGTCAGGAGTACGAGGCGGTGACCGGGCGCCCGTTCGCAGCTCTTCCCCAGGCCGCCGTCGAGCACCCGAAGCCCAAGGAACGCCACCGGCAGGTACGGCGATGGCTCGGCCTCTGGTTGAGCGAGGTGGAGGTCGAGCTGCTGACCGGCCGCTCGCGAACGGAGGGGACGCCTTACAGCGTGGTGCGGAGGATTGTTCGCGTCAGTACTGGCACACCGAAGATCAATCGCATCCTGCCGAAGCCCGAGGGCTCCTAAAATGCCCCGGACGCATCGCAGCGAGAGCATCAGCGGGATCTGGAGCAAGACCCATACCCGGACCTGGACCCGGAGTCCGACCCCGACCCACACCCACAAGTGCAGTGAGAAGCGAGCGGCGCGAAACAGGAATTTTCTGGAGGGATCCCGGTCTTCGTCCATCCGGTTGGCGTGTCTGCCAGCCAGCCACGGGGTCGGCGCCTCTGACATCGCGTCGGGGCGCCGTCCCTGTGTGCAGAGGCTCGGGCAGCCCCGAGGTTCGGCGATGCCACACCGGGTGTCCACATGAACATCGAAAAGGGGCTGGTGGACGCACTCAGGATTGCCCGCCGCATGAAACTAAGCCGAGAGCGACTGAAACGCGCCGTCGAGTCGGGCGACACGGACGAGGTGGTACGATCGGCGCGGTCCCTGTTGGGAATGGAGGATGCACTTGAGGAAGGTGATCGGCCTGCTCCGGGTGTCGAGCGAGGCGCAGGCCGGCGCTGACCGCCAGGGGCTGCCCGCACAGCGGCACGTCTGCGAGCGTGTCGCGCTCACTCATGACCTGGAGATCATCGACTGGGTCCAGTTGGAAGGCGTTTCCGGCGCGGCCGTTCTGGGCGACCGGCGCTTCGAGGCGCTGCTGACTCGGCTCTCTGACCCGCAAATCGCGGGCATCGTCGCCGCCGACTTCGACCGCCTCTTCCGGCGCGGCCGGTTCGCGGACTACGCGATCCTCGATGCTTTCGCCGACACCGGCTCCCTTCTTTTCACGGCCGACACAGTGCTCGATCCCATGGAGGACACCGGCGGGCTGCTCGGCGTGCTCCGGGGCGAGCTGGCCGGCATGGAGCGCCGAGCGATCGCCGAGCGGACCCGCCGAGGGCGCGAGGAGCTGCGAAAGCGGGGCCTCCGGGCAGAGGGACTTGTCGGGATGCCGCGCGGGGTCAATTTCGACCCGACCACGGGCACATGGAGCTATGTCTACCCGGAGGCCGAGCGGGTCCGACTGGCGTTCGACCTCTTCCTCGGCGGCGAGAGCAACTTGGCCGCGATCTCGCGAGCGACGGGCATCGGCACCAAGACCGACACCAGCACCGCGATTATGCGGGTGCTGAGTCAGCCCCTCTACTCCGGCGTGTACCGGGTCGATCGACGCTGGGTAGACGGGAAGCCTCGCCCCCGTGAAGCGCACGAGGTCATCGCGAAGCAGGTCATCGACCCGCCCCTCGTATCGCCGGCGGAGTTCGAGCAAGTGCAGGCACTCCTCCGCGAGCGCCGCGACTCCCGGCCGCTCAGAACGCCGCAGGAGGCGAAGCCCGGCGTCTACGGCGGCTTCCTCACCTGCGCGCTCTGCGGCGCGTCCATGCAGCAGCAGCGCGACTCCAAAGGGTACTGGGGTTACCTCTGCGGCTCGGTGCGGACGCGCGGCTGCACGACGGGCCAGACTTCGATCAGGGTCGCCGACCCGCAGATCGGCGGCGCGATGGAGCTGATCCTCGGCGACCGGGACAACCTGACCCGTCTGATCGAGAAGAGCGCCGAGCGGCTGGACGAGAACCGCATCGGCCCCGCGCCCCGCGACGTTCAGCGCACGATCACCACGCTAGAGAACAAGAGACGGCGGGCGAAGGACGCCTACATGGCGGGCGTTTTCGACTTGTCGGAACTGGAGAAGAGGACCATCGACCTGAATGGCGAGCTGACATCGCTCCAGCGGCTCGTGGATCGCCAGGAGCAACCTATCCAGATCAGTGCCGAGTCGGTGTCCGCCCTCGTCGAAGTCTTCTCCTCCTGGGGCGATCTGACGCGCGACGAGAAGCGGATCCTGCTTGGCGACTTCGGGGTCCGGGTCGCCGTGCAGCGGCCCCGGCGGCGCCTTCTCCACGTCGCTCGCGTCGAGATCCGATCACTAGATGGACTGTGTCTCTACAAGAAGATGAAGCGGCTCGGGATCGAATAGGGCGCACAAGCACGGGCCGAATCCGCCAGGCAACAGATGCGACGAGGAACGCGATCTGGTGCACACTGCGCGCGCTCGGGCCCTGAATCGGACCGACGCGAGGAGGAGGACGCGGTGGCAACGGTGTTGGAGATTCTGGCTCGCAAGGAAGAGAGGAACGGCGATCTCGCCGTGGAGTTCGACCTTCGCGAGGCCGAATCCCTGGACGCGGACATCGTGCTGCGCGCACCGAACACATCGCTCTATATGATCGATTCGGAGGTGCGCCGCGCGCTCTTCGCTGAACTTCCGCCAGAGGTCGACATCACCCTCGCACCGTTCAGCCGTGTCGCTCAGTTCGAGCACGCACGGAGACTCATCGCCGTGTCATTCGAGGAGCTCGAACGGCTGGCCGACTCCGTGCCGCAGCCCGAGCAGCTGATCTTCTTCTACAACACCTCGCGCTCCGGCACGACGCTCTTGCATCACATGCTCAACCGCATCGAAGGTGTCGCGAGCCTGGCCGAGGTCAACTTCCTGGTCAACCTCCTCTGGCAGCGCGACGTAGCCAAGCTCGACTTCGGCCCAGCAACGATCGCCGATGTGCTGAGGTGGTCGCTCCGGATGCAGGCATGGCACTACGCCGATCGCACACTCGTCTTCAAGCTGCGTCACTCGGAGCTCCAGTTGCTGCCGCTCATCGACGAGGTCGCACCGGACAGCCGAAGAATCATGCTGTATCGCGACGCACTCGCGGTCGGGGCGTCCTGGAAGCAGCAGTACGGCGACTGGGGCTGGGACCGCGACTACTCGGTCGACGAACTCGGCGAGAGGTTCATGGCCACGCCCGGGACGCAAGAAGTGCTCCGACGCTGGCTCGACGCTTCACCGCGGTCCGCGCTCCCAGCAGAGGTGGCAGTACTCTCGATGTGGATCGACGGGATCGTTCCGTACCTGGAAGCGGAGCAGCGCGGCGTGCCGTTCTTCACGCTTCGCTACGACGACCTCGTCGCGGAGCCGGAGCGAATGTTCCGCAAGCTCCTCACCCATCTCGCGCTACCCGTGGACGGCATCGCTCACGCGTTGGGCGTGCTGCCCGAGGACTCCCAGGCCGGCACGGAGATCGCACAGAAGCAGGGCCGGCCTAACCAGACAGTTCTGGACACCGACGAAGTGCGCCGGATTACGGAGGTGCTCGCGATGCACCCACGGAAGCTGACACCCGACACCGTGCTACCCGGGACGGTCTCGCGGTAGGTCGATCCTCTACAGCTTGCTTCGGCCCCCCTGATTGCCGGGTGTTCCGGTCATCTGGGGCCTCGTCATCGGTTGGTGGATCACGCCGCCAGTCCACTACGGTGAGACCATTACCGCGGCGAAGATCGAACGCACCACGGCCGCCGTCATCGACCTGAAAGCTTTTGCTGCGCTGGAAGTAGCGCCGATCCGCAAGACGGGGAGCGACCGCAGAACCGCGTGACAGTCCATGCCGAGACGGGATAGGGTTCGCGCCATCGCCAAGGAGATCCCCGCATGACCCCCTCCATCAGCCTCGGCCAGGACGCCCTGCTCGAAGAAGCGACGCAGCGCGCGGGAGGCTTGACCGACCTCGGGCCCTCCTACTTCGTCGAAAACATGAGGCGCTTTCTCCCGTCCCTCGAGGACGAGGCGCAACTGAACACCCTGGGCAGAGTGATCGCGCGGGAACGCGTTCTCGGCCACACGGTGAGTCGTCTCCACTATGTGAACGACCGAAAACGCTTCCCGGAGATCGCGAAACAAGAGATCGTGAAGCCGGTCTTCATCATCGGACTCCCTCGGACGGGAACCACCATTCTCCATGACATCCTTGCGCAAGACCCGGCCAATCGGGCCCCCATGACCTGGGAGACGATGTTCCCCTCGCCTCCGCCTGAATCTGCCACGTTCGAAACCGACCCCCGGATCGACGCCTGCGAGGCCCTGTTCCCCGACATCGACGCTCAGATTCCGGGCTTCAAGGCGATGCATCCGATGGGCGCGCGCCTCACACAGGAATGCGTGACGATGATGGGCGAGACCATGTGCACCCCGCTCTTTCACAACCAGTTCCGCGTGCCGAGCTATCAAGACTGGGTCGACGGAGAGGCGGACTTCAGCCACGTCTACGACTTTCACAAACAACAGCTCCAGCACCTCCAATCTCGCCACCAGGGCGAGCGCTGGGTTCTCAAGACGGGCGCTCACCTCTGGGGCCTCGATCAGCTGCTCGCCACGTATCCAGATGCGCGCATCGTGTTCACGCACCGCGACCCGGTCGACTCGATGACCTCCTACGCGAGCCTCACGTCGCTCGTGCGGACGATGAGCAGCGATCATGTCGACCGCGCCGAAGTCGCACGGGACTGGACGGCTCGATTGCAGCGAGTCGTCGCCCGGGGCATGAAAGTCCGAGCCGCGCGTGAGTATCCCGGCGCCCTCTTCTTCGACATGCATTTTCCGGACTTCGTCGCAGACCAGTTTTCAGTCGTGGAGAGGATCTACGAGACCTTCGGGCTCCCCATGAGCGAGAAAGGCTCGAAGCGAATGCGCGCCTTCATCGACGACAACCCCAAGGGCAAGCACGGCACTCACAACTACACGCCCGAAGAGTACGGAGTCGACCCGGCTGCCGTTCGCCACGCTTTTCGCGACTACATCGAGCAATTCGACCTCAGCGCCGCCTAGCTCGACTTCGATCGAACGCGCAAGCCAGGAGTCACCCATGTCCCGACCTTCGACCATGCGCGCGTGGCGCGTCCACGAGTACGGAGAGCCCGAAGACGTTCTCCAGATCGACGAAGTCCCGGTTCCGGAGCCCGGCCCAGGAGAACTTCTCGTCTGCGTCCAGGCGATCCCCCTCAACCTGAACGACATGGAGCGGATCACGGGCAAGAACATGCTGGTCCGGCCGCCCCTCCCGACGATTCCCGGAATGGAGGTGATGGGAATCGTCGAAGCCTGTGGCGAGGGAACGAGCGATCGAGTGGGCGAGCGTGTCGTCGCAGTCCCGGCCCGCGCCTTCGGCGGCTTCGCCGAGTACGCAGTGTGTCCCGGCGGATCGGCATTCGAGATGCCTGCGGACATCCCGCTTCCTGATGCGGCAGCGCTATTTTTCCCCTTCCATCTCGCCTGGCTCGGACTCTTCGACCGCGCGGACCTTCAGAGGGGTGAAACGGTCTTGATCCATGCCGCTGCGGGAGGATCCGGATCGGCCGCAATCCAACTCGCAAAGCACGCGGGCGCACGCGTCTTCGCCACGGCCAGCACGGAGGCGAAACTCGCTCTGTGCCGTGAGCTCGGGGCCGAGGTCACGATCAATTACACCGAGTCGAACTTCGCCGATGTCGTCCTGGACGAGACCGATGGCAAGGGTGTGGACGTGGTCTTCGACAATGTCGGCGGGTCTGTCATCGCGGACTCCATGAAGTGCATCGCATACAACGGTCGCTACCTCTTCATGGGCGCTGCCTCGGACAAGAGCGTGGTCGACGAAAAATTTCTCGTGCCTCGCACCATCGCAGCCGGGAACTTCAGGTTCTGTGGCGTCATGCTCGCCTACGCGGGCGAAGACACCGCCAACGCGATGAAGCGCGGACCCGGGTGGAACTTCGTTCCCGAAGCCTCGGGGAGGCGATTCATGCGGGAGATCAACGACCTCGTGCTCGCGAAGCGGATCAGGCCCGTGATCGGCAGCGTGGTCGACTTCCACGAAGTTCCGGGCGCGATCGCGGCACTCGCGAACCGCAAGACGACCGGCCGAACGATCGTGAGGCTTTGGTAGTCAGACGTTTCGCGGCAACCGCGTTCGGGCTCTGCTTTGCAGACCCAGCGACTCGACTCGGTCAGTCGGCTTCATCGTCCGAGTCGCTGTCGCCGTCCGGCCGGTACCGGTTTCCGAAGGTCCGTTCGCGCCACTCCAGCGCAGACTTGAGCCCGTCTCGCTGCGACCGGGCGATGAATTCGTCCCCGCCCTCCCGGTGATCTGACGACTTTCTCGAGTAGAGACCGTTCTCGCGAAAGGTCGAAAGCGCCAACAGGTCGACACTCGCTGCGATGCCGGTCCGAAAGCCCATGATCTCGAACTGTCGGTTGATGCTGCGTTTGGTCAGCATGATGAGATCGGTGGGCGTGAGTGCGATCTTCTGCGCCAGCTCCTCGGTGCGTGCTTCGAGCCGCTCCGCAGGAACCGACTCCGAAGCCCAATTGCCTTCGAACGCTTCTTTTCCGGTCATGGGCTCGCAGGTGAACATGTAGTACTTGGCGCGTGTCATCCCGACGAGCCACGGGATGTACTGCAGGTTCCCCGGAGACCAGTTGCGGCCGACAGGCCACCCGATCTTGGCGTCGTCGGCGACGATCCGGAGATCGCAGAAGCCGGCGAGTTCGCTCGCGCCCGCGAGGCACGCGCCGTGGATCTGTGCGATGACGGGTTTCTGCAGGTCGAAGAGCGTCATGTAGACGCGGGCGTGCTCGAGGTCGTACGACTGCCAGAGGCGATCGCGCTCGGGGTGGATGTAACCCCCGGGCGGCATGTTCCGCTGGCGCTCGCCCTTTTTGACGGGCGTGATGTCGTAGCCGGCCGAGAACGACGGCCCCTGGCCCTTGATGATGACGACGCGGATCTCCTCGTCGAGTTCGAGAAGCTTCGCCGCCATCTCGATCTGAAGGAGGCGCTCGTAGCCGAGCGGGTTGCGCTTCTCGGGGCTGTTGAGGACGATGCGGCCAATCGGGCCGTCGCGCTCGATCTCGATGAGGTCGAACTCCGGCGGCTCGACGTGCTCTCGCCGATAGGGCGGCGACCATTTCACCATGCGGTGCGGCGGGGGCTTCTCCTCGTTCGAGGACATGGTGCTCTCTCCTTTCCAGACGCCGCTCATGCCGACCGAGCCGGCCATGGCGGCGCCCGGGCAGCCGATCGATTCGGAGTCCCGCGCTCTTCAGCTCGGTGCCGGCTCGGGAGGCGTTCGCGTACCGTCGGGTGCGATCGTGGGCCGCGCACCCGAGTGAGCCGTGAAGGCCTCGGGTTCGATCTCGTCGAGTTCGATTTCGCCGACGAGAACCTTGCGCTTCCACTCCTGGTGCTCCGGCTCGCGCGCGTGGAACTCGGGCATTACTTCTCGAGCGAAGAGATCGAGGCTGTCGCAAATGTCCTCGTGTGTATTGCTCCCGGCCTGGTTCAGCAGGATCACCTGATCGATGTTCGAGGCTTCGAACTTGCGCAGCTTCGCGCGGATGACGTCGGGAGAGCCCACCAGCCCGGTGCGCTGCTGCTTCTGACCCTGGGGCGTCTCCTTCCACTCGAGGTACCGCTCCCACAGATTCACCTCGCCCGGCGGGACCACGCCCTGGGTCGCGTAGAAGCGCAGCGCGAACTGGAAGAAGGTCCAGCCGTCGGCCTTGCGCAGCGCCTCCTCGTCCGACTCGCAGCACATGAACCCCGACACCAGCGCGATGTTCGGATTCGTCTGGTACTCCGTGAGCTTCTCCTGGCGCTTCACGAAGGCGTTGTAGTACGCGTTGACCCATGTGTGCGCCACGTCCGCCGATACGAACTGGAAGCCCAACGCCCCCATGCCGCGTTGCCCGGCCATCTCGATTGTGTCGAGCTGCGAGCAGGCCACCCACAGCGGCGGGTGGGGCTTTTGGTAGGGCTTGGGCACCACGTTGCGAAGCGGGAAGTCGAAGTACTCGCCGTGATACTCCCAGGCCTCGCTCGTGAACATCGGCATCAGTGCCTTGACCGCGTCCTCCCAGACCGCGCGCTTGTCGCGAAAGCGCACGTCGAAGGGGTGCAGCTCGGTGGTCGAAGCGCCTTCGCCGATCCCCATCTCCACGCGGCCGTGGGAGAGCAGGTCGAGCGTGCTCACGCGCTCCGCGACGCGCGCGGGATGATTGGTGGTGAGCTGGATGATCCCGTGCGCCAAACGGATCTGCTCAGTCCGTTGGCTCGCCGCCGCGAGAAACACCTCCGGCGCCGAGGAATGCGAGTACTCCTCCAGGAAGTGGTGCTCCACCTCCCACGCGTAGTCGTAGCCAAGCTTGTCCGCGAGCTCGATCTGGACCAACGAGTTCTGCAGCAGTTCGTACTCGCTCCGCTCGGTCCAGGGCCGCGGCAGCTGATGCTCGTAGAAGATTCCAAACTTCATGGCTCGACTCTCCTCAGGGCATGGCAGCGATCGCAAACGGCCGAAAATCGTCTACCCTTGGCGAAGGTTAACTAGTATCATAGTTGAATGAGGCCGACCACAAGGAGATAGGGATGGCATTTTCAGGCAAGGTCGCATTGATCACCGGTGGCGGAAGTGGCATGGGCCGACTCGCGGCGCGCAATCTCGCCGCACAGGGAGCGCTGGTCGCCGCCCTCGACGTAAACATCGATGGGTTGAAGGAAACCTCCGACGGTCACGACGGCATCCTGACGATTCCCACCGACGTCACCGACCCGACCTCGGTAGAGAGCGCTGTGCGACGCTGCGAACAAGAACTCGGGCCCATCGATCGGGTCTACAACGCAGCGGCCATCATGCCCACCGGCCTGCTGATGGATCAGGATCTTTCGGTCATTCAGAAGATCATGGACATCAACTACGGCGGCGTCGTGAACACCACGAAGTTCGCACTGCCGGGAATGCTCGAACGCGGCCGCGGCGACTTCATCAACTTCGCATCGATGGCTGGCTGGGTGCCGATCCTGTATCTGGGCGCGTACAATGCGTCGAAGTTTGCGGTCGTGGCGTTCGCCGAAGTGCTCTACCACGAGAATCGCAACAAGGGCGTCCGCTTTGCTTGCGTATGCCCGCCGCCGGTGGCCACTCCCCTGCTGAAGCAGGCCGAGGACAACGTGTGGCCGAAGAGTTTCGACACGGCGCCCCCGATCGAGCCCCAGCAGGTACTCGACGCCATCGAGGTCACCCTCGAGAAGGACACACTGTGGGTGTTCCCCGGTCGCGGCACCAAACTCGGTTGGCGTGCACGCCTTTGGTTCCCTCGTCTGATGTGGAAGATCGTGCACCGGACCGAGGGGTTCTAAGGAGATCTCTGTGACTGAACCCTCCACGACTTCCGAACCCGTTCTGTTGGAAGAAACCCGGAATGGGGTCCGGATCCTTCGGATGAATCGGCCGGAAGTGAAGAATGCGCTCTCGAACGATCTGACCCGAGAACTCATTCGAGGCCTTGAAGATGCGGCCTCTGACGCCGCGGTTCGTGTCGTCGCACTGACGGGCGTTGGCGGTGCATTTTGTTCGGGTGCGGATCTCAGCCCGAGAAAACCCGGGGATCCAAAACCTGATTCCCTCGAGCAGACCGCCGACATCGTGGTTCAGCTCGTCACCAGGATGCGAGTGACGTGCGAAAAGCCCGTCATCGCGGGCATCAATGGCATCGCGATTGGGGCGGGCCTCTCGCTCGCCATGTGCGCGGACATCCGCATGGCCAGCTCCGCCGCCCGCGTTCACCCTGGCTATGCGCGGATCGGAACGTCGCCTGACTGCGGGCTGACGTGGACGTTGCCCGCAGCCATCGGACGCGAATCGGCGATGCGCTTCTTTCTCGAGCCCAAGATGCACGGTGCCGACGCAGCGCTCGCGCTGGGGATTGTAGGCGAAGTCGTCGAAGCCGATGGCTTCGATCAGGCGTTCATCACCTATTGCGAGAGGATCGCCGAAATCGCGCCGCTTGCCGCAGCACAGACGAAGCGCCTGGTCTCACGGATCGCACTCCCAGATGACCTCGAAGCCCACCTGCGCGACGAACTTACGTATGCAGCACGCGGGTTGATGAGCGAGGATGGCCGAGAAGCCAGGCGCGCAATGCGTGAGAAGCGCAAGCCAGTCTTCGGCGGACGCTAACCGCTCCAGCACGAAGCCTTGCGTGCCTCGCCCGGTGCGGCCCTGGAGGATGAACCTATGAAGGATATGGCCGGCAAGGTGGCGTTCGTCACTGGCGGCGCCAGCGGAATCGGCCTCGGGATGGCGCGGTCGTTCCTGGCCGCCGGGATGAAAGTCGCGATCACCGACGTCGAACAAGCCGCACTCGATCGGGTGAAGGACGAGTTCGCCAATTCAAGCGCGGAAGTGATCTACCTGAAGGTCGACGTGACCGACCGCGATGCCATGGAGCAAGCCGCCCGAGAAACCGAGGCCGTCTTCGGCAAGGTCCACGTGGTCTGCAATAACGCAGGGGTTTCCGTCGGTGGGCGAGTCGACAAGATGAACTACCAGGATTGGGACTGGGTGATGGGCGTGAATCTGGACGGCGTCATCAACGGCGTGCAGACCTTTGCCAATCGCATCAAAGCGCACGGCGAAGGCGGCCATTTTGTGAACACCGCCTCGATGGCAGGGCAGATGCCGATTCCGGGCGGCAGCATCTATACCACCAGCAAGTACGCTGTCGTCGGTCTGTCGGAAGTGATGCGCACGGATCTGGCCCGGTACAACATCGGCGTGACCGTGCTGTGTCCGGGCGGCGTGACCACCCACGTGGCGAAGTCGGGCCGCAATCGCCCGGCGAACCTGAGGCGCGAAACCGACACCTCGCGGCTGAATCTGGGAAAATTGTCCGAGACCGTCATGGACGACATGCTCGAGGCGGATGTCATCGGCGACATGGTGCTGGCGGCGATTCTGGCGGACGACCTCTACATCTTCAGTCACCCCCATCTGAAAAAGATCGTCGATGCGCGCCGTGCGGCAATGGACAAGTCGTTCGCGCGTTGGTCGCAGTATCGTGAGGACCACGGCGTTTGAGGAAACGATCCTTGTGCAACGGAGGACTTGTGTAATGGCGGGTCTTGGACTCTTGTTGGGAGGCGGTGGATCGGTGGGAGTCGCCTGGGAGAACGGCGTACTTTCCGGATTGGTCGATGCGATCGGTTTCGAGCCGGCGAAGTCGCGCATCATCATCGGAACCTCTGCGGGCTCTTCCGTTGGGGCCGACATGGCGCTTGGCAAGGATCCTCACGATGCACTCGCGCTCGACCGGGATCGAAGCAACCCGCGCCGCAAGCTCCCCACGCCTGACCTCACCAAAGGAGCCTTCGCCGACATCATCGCATTGATGCTCTCCTCCAAGGGCGGTGACTCCGAGACCGTGGCGAAGATCGCCAAGCTCGCGATCGAAGCGGACACCGCGCTTTCTGAGGATCAATTCGTCGACATGTTCAAGAAGACAGTAGGCACCGACGCGTGGCCGGACGTCGATTTTCGCCCTACCTCTGCGACCTGCTCCACCGGCAAGCCCAAGTTCTGGACCGCCGACGATGGCATACCGCTGTCTCGAGCCGTGGCTTCATCGTGCGCCATCCCCGGCTATTTCCCCACCGTCTCCCACGCGGGCGAACACTATATGGACGGCTCTCGCGGTCCCTTGTACCACGCAGCAATCACAAAGGACCTCGCCCTCGATGCGGCACTCTTCATCGGACCGAATGTGGCCATCGGACGCGTAGCCCAGATGACCATTGAGGACATGGAAGCCATCGCAGACACCGGCGTACGCACCCACACGATCCTGGGCAGCGAGCGCCTTGACGCACTCGGACTGAATCTGATGGACTACTCGAAACGCCCGGATGCTTTCGAGTGTGGCATCGCAGACGGCGCCGACCACGCGGCAAAGGTGAAGGAGTTACTGGGCTGAGGCTCGAGCTCCGGACGGGCAACCCATCGGGGGAAGACGATGTATGACTTGAACGGCAAGGTGGCGATCATCACCGGTGGCGCGAGCGGCATGGGGCGCGCTGCGTCCCTGCTCTTTGCGCAGGCGGGCGCAAATGTCGTGGTGGCGGACCTCAATGACGCGGGCGGCGAGGAGGTTGCCAAGCTCGCGTCCGAGAGCGGGAACCAAGCTGTATTTCAGCACACCGACGTGTCGGTCGAGGCAGACGTCCAGGCGCTCGTCGCACGCGCGACCAAGGCGTTCGGTCGTCTGGATATCATGTTCAACAACGCCGGAATCGCCGGCGCGTCAGGGCCGCTCGAAGACGTACCGGTCGAAGACTGGGATCGCACCCAGGCGGTCTGCCTGCGTGGCGTATTCCTGGGCATGAAACACGCCGCCGCGCCGATGCGGGCGGCCGGCGGCGGGTCGATGATCTCGACCTCATCGATCGGCGGCCTCGAAGGCTCTGCCGGCCTGTTTGCCTACTGCACGGCCAAAGCGGGGGTCGTGCACCTGACGCGCTGTGCGGCGCTCGAGTTCGCTCGCGATCGCATCCGGGTGAATTGCATCGCTCCCGGCGGTATCTCGACACCGATTCTCTTTGGCATCGGCGGAAACAACAAGGAGGAAGTCGATGCGGGGCTCGCGAACTTCCAGGCGTATCCGCACGTAGGGCAGCCGGAGGACATCGCGAACGCGGCGCTGTTCCTTGCCAGCGATGCGGCAGCGTTCATCACCGGCCACACGCTAGTCGTCGACGGCGGCGCAACCGCGGGACCCCAAGCGTCTGCGCCGAAACCCGGCCGAAATCGCAGGTCTCGCTTCACAGGCCCGTCGTTCGAGAGAGCTGGCGGGAAGGTCGAGTAGACGCGATCCAGGAGCGCTGGGGCCGGGGCTGTGCGAGCGCGTCACTTCGCGTGCTTGGAGAGATGCTCGAGCAACAGGGGAGTCAGCCGCTCGGGGGCCGCCTGCAGGGCGGGCTGATGGACATCCTCGACGATCTCGCAGCGGTACGGACCCTCTACCCACCTCGCGTTCGCCTCGACCGAAGCATTGGCGACGTTCTTCGAGCCCGTGGGCCAGATGAACAGCGTGGGCATCGGCACGGGGTCGAGACGCTCTTTGAACCACAGCGGGATGGCCCGGTAGTAGTGGTAGACGGCGCGGAGCGCTTCATCGCTGTCGAGCGCCGTCCGATAAGGCTCGCTCTCCTCGGACGACACGCCCTGGGTCGCCAGCATCGCTTCGAACATCTTCCGCTCGTTGCCCTCTCGGGCGGACTCGCGGATGTAGTCGAACTTCGCGCCCTGCCCCTCCGTGCTCTTTTCGGTCTTCGAGCGGCCCTCGGCCAGCGCGCCGGGATGGGGGATGTTGATGCAGACGAGCGTCGCGATGCGCTCCGGGTGTTTCGCAGCGAGCCACCACGCCATCGTCGCACCGATGCTCGTCCCCATCAGATGAAACGGACGGCCCGCGTGGCCCAGCGCGTCGGCGATTTCGAGGACGTCCTGCGCATACTCCTTCAGGTGGTAGGCCTCGACGCCGTCCGGCCGGGCGCCCGGGCAGAACCCGCGCAGGTCGGGCGCCACGGTACGGAATCCCATCTCGGCCAGAGCGGGGATCTGGTGGTGCCATTCCCAACGGTTGCGCGGCAAGCCGTGCAACAGGAGCAGTAGCGGGCCGTCTTCCGGGCCGTCGGCCAGGGCCTGAAAAGTCAGGCCTCGCGCGTCGATTTTGATTTCCTTCACTCTGACGTTCCTTCAACGAGCAGGCTGTGCTCGTGGCCACAGCAGCGTTCCTTCAGCCCGTTTTGCGGATTCCCTAAACCATGATACTAGTTTATCCAGTGCCTGGGACCCTCACGGGAGACGCAGCTGTGACCGAGATCGATGGACACGCCCTCGTCGCACCCGGCGCCTACGCCGAGCGCGGGGTTCCCCACGACCAGTGGACCGAACTTCGCCAGCTCGACCGTCTGCACTATTGCGAGCCGAGCGGGTTCGACGCCTTCTACCCCATCGTTCGTCACGAACACATCTGCGAGATCTCCAAGCAGCCCGATCTCTTCTGGAGCCGCTTCGGCATCGTCCTCGAGAGCGAACAGCAGAAGCTCATCATCGGACAGAACGACGCGGGAGGCATCGGCACCGCGCGCGCGATCATCGGGATGGACCCACCCGAGCATCGCGACTACCGCAAGGTCGCGGCTCCGTGGTTCACGCCGCGTGCGATCCAGCGCGTCGCTACGCTGGCCCGCGAGAGCGCGGACAGCCTGGTGGCCGGGATGGTCGAGCGGGCCAGCGGGCGCGAGGGGGTGTGCGAGTTCGCGAACGACGTCGCGGCCGCCCACCCGCTTCGGATCCTCTCCACCGTCCTCGGCGTCCCGCGCGAGCAGGAGCCGCAGATCCTCGAGTTGACCAACCAGCTCTTTGCAGCCGACGATCCGGACCTCCAGCGCGAGGGAGAGGACCGGGCGGAGGCGGCCAAATCGCTCGCCATCGAGTTCTTCGGGATGTTCAACCAGATCATCGAGGACCGGCGCGCGAACCCGACGGACGATCTCGCCAGCCTGCTCGCCAATGGCCGGGTGAACGGCGAACCCATGGGGCTGATGGAGACCCTCGGCTACTTCCTGATCACCTTCAGCGCCGGCCACGACACCACGAAGAACGCGTTGGCCGGAGGCATCCACGCACTCGCCGAGCACCCCGAAGAGTTCCAGAAGCTGAAGCGCAATCCAGAGCTGATTCCGAGCGCCGTCGAGGAGATCGTGCGCTGGACGTCTCCGGTGAACTACATGAAGCGCGTCGTGGGCGAGGATCTGGAGTTCCGCGGACAAAAGCTCCGCAAGGGGGACAACCTGGTGATGTTCTATGCGTCCGCGAATCGCGACGAGACGATCTTCGAAGACCCGTTCACTTTCCGCATCGATCGCACCCCGAACCGGCACCTCGGGTTCGGCATCGGCCAGCACTTCTGCCTCGGGGCCCACCTGGCCCGCGAATCCCAGAAGGCGATGCTCGGCGAAATTGTGCGCCGGATCGATTCGCTCGAGCTCGCCGGCGAGTCCGAGCAGATCCACTCGAGTTTCGTAGTCGGCCTCAAGAAACTTCCGCTGCGCTATCGCGTGAGCGAGGCGGCCTAGCGAGATGCCGGACGAAACCCCCTACAAACATATCTTGTTCGACGTCGAGGACGGGGTCGCGACGATCACGCTCAACCGTCCGGACAAGATGAACGCCTTCCACTTCCCGCTCGGTGCGGAACTGGAGCAGGCCTACGCGCGCTGCGACGAGGACGATGCCGTTCGAGCGATCATCCTCACCGGCGCCGGCAAGGCCTTCTGCGCGGGCGCGGACATGGCCGGCGGCGGCAAGACCTTCGACGACGTGGAGGGTGGCCAGCGCGCCGCCCAGGCCGGCGTCCGAAAGCGCAGGCTCAGAGCCTTCCAGGTGCGAAAGCCCGTCGTCGCGGCGATCAACGGCCACGCGATCGGCGTGGGACTCACCCTCGCGATGCAGTGCGACCTCCGCATCGTCGCTCGGGACGCGAAGCTCGCGTTCGCGTTCGTGCGCCGCGGCATCATCCCGGAGCTGGGCTCCCACTCGATCCTGCCGCGGGTCGTCGGGTTCTCTCGGGCCGCCGACCTCCTGCTCTCCGGGCGAACCTTTCGCGGCGAGGAGGCAGCCGCGCTGGGCGTAGCCTCCGAGGCCTGCCCTGCCGAAGAGGTCGTGCCCCGTGCGCGGGAGTGGGCGCGGGACGTCGCGGCAAACGCGGCGCCGGTCTCGGTCGCGATCGCGAAGCGGCTCCTCTGGGAGGGGGTCACCGAGACGCCCGCCGAGATGATGGCGAAGGAGGGACCGCTCCTGACCTGGATTGGCAAGCAGCCCGACGCCACCGAGGGCGTACGCTCCTTCCTCGAGCGCCGCTCCCCCGAATGGAAGCTGAGCGCCAGCACCGACCTGCCGGATTGGCCCGACGAAGAGGAGAGCTGACGCTCGGACAGACCTGAGAACGGCTCGCGTCGCCGCCCTCACTCTCAGCGGGCGTCGCCCCGCATCCCCAAATCGGCAACCGCTACGTTGAGCGCGTGTTCGGTCTCTTCAGACGATTCTCTCGACGCAAGCTTTCGCAAAGGCCGATGCCAGTGGCCTGGCTGCCACATCTCGAACGACGCGTCCCGTTCTTCCGCGACATCGAGGGGCCACTTCGCGAACGCTTCCTGACCCATCTCAAGGTCTTCGCATGGGAGAAGGCCTTCATTGGTGCGGGGGGCCAGGAGATCGATGACGAAGTTCGCGTCGTCATATCGGCCGCCGCAGTACGCCTGGTCCTGCACCTGGACCTCTCGTACTACGACCGGCTTTCAGAAATCGTCGTCTACCCCGAAGCGTTTCGACGCCCCGGCGAAGAGAGTTGGGTCCTCGGCGAAGCGCATTCCTGGGGCACCGTCGTGCTGGCCTGGAAGAGCGTACTGCTCGGGTTGGCGAACCAAGAGGACGCTCACGACACGGCCACGCACGAGTTCGCCCACGTGCTCGACCGTGCCGGCGGCGCATTCGATGGAACGCCGGAGCTACGCGCCCGAGCCCACTATCGCCCGTGGGCCCAAGTGATGACCCGGAACTATCTGGCGTTGAGACACGGGGCCGGCCGGGCCCGCAAGGTGCTGAGACAATACGGAGCGACCAACGAGGCCGAGTTCTTTGCCGTGGCGACCGAAGCGTTCTTCGAGAAGCCCGAGCAGATGAAAAAGCAAACGCCGGATCTCTACGCGGAGCTGGAGCAGTTCTATCGCCGCCGGCCCGCGCTCGAACACTAGACGCCGTCTCTACTGCGGGACGGCGCCGTCGCCCGCAATCCCCATCTGTCGGACCGGTTCCGAGCCATCCCACTCAGCCGCGACGCGAGCGACGTGCGAAAAGAAGGCCCCCTTGGCACCGGCGACTTCGGAGATCTCCACCAGAGGTCCGTGGTGCTCGGGCGAGTCGAAGTACGCGTGGCGGCCGCGCGGGTCCCCGCCGGAACGTCCGGACTGCAGAACATCGTGGCCCGCTGACTGGGCGCGGGAACACGCCTCCTCGAAGCTCTCCGTCCAGTACGCGACGTGCTGCAAGCCCGCCTCGTGCCGAGACAGAAACTCTCGGTAGCTGGACGCAGCGCCATCCAGCGTCTGGATGAGCTCGATCTGCAGCGGCCCGGAATTGGCGAACGCGACGGCGATGCGAGCGTCGCACGGTTCACCACGGAACACGAACTCGGTGACGCGCGCCTCCGCGAAATGAAAGAACGGGCCAACGCCGAGCGCGTGGGTCCAATGCGCCATGGCCGCCTCGAGATCTCTCACCACGTAGCCAAGCTGGCGAATCTCTCCCGGGAAACGATGGATGGCATTTCGCATGAAGCAAAGTTCGCCGAGCCAAGCCTCGCGCGCTCGGGCCAATCGGCGCCAACGGCCTGGGCCATTTCGCTCCATCACGCGAGATTCCCGTGGCGCTCGCGCTCGCGGCGCTGATCTACGCATCGAGCTTTATCGGGCAAGGACTCACGCTGTCGCAGATGTACGAGATCCGCCGTGCCCTCGACGAATGCATCGAGCGCGCCGAGGAAAGCGGGGCGCCGCGCCGCCAAAGACGAGGTGCGCGGCTACCAAATCTGAGAGCGAGCTCGAACGACTCGCGTCGCTCTCATCCACCCGGACACGGATCGAGTCTCAGCGAGACCGCGGCGTCTCGCGCCTCCTTGGGATAGAGGCCGATCGCAGCGGCGCCCTGGGCGACCGTGTACTTGTCGACCTTGAGGGCGTGGATCGCCCTCACCGTCGGGCGGTCCTCATGGAGAACCGGAACTACGCACCGGGTCTCCCCGTTCCTGAGGAGCTCGACGCGCTCGCCATCCAGGGAGTGCTCGACCGCCTTCTCGCGCGACATCCCGACCCACTCGCCGTCTTCACGGTCGATGATCCAGAGCCGCAGCTCCGCAGGCTGGCCGGCGCTGTCGGTCGCATAGAGCGACACCACCTCTTCGAGTTCCGACATCACGGCGTAGAGACCCATGAAGAGCACCACAGGGCTGGCCGCCAGCGCGAGCCACCCGAACGCCCTCGGTGCGGCGGACGACACCAGCACACCGCCGAGCAGGAGCGCGCCCAGCCCTCCGATCAGGTTTCCGCCCCGAGGCATCGCATAGGCGCCCTCGTGCAGGAAGCGAACACCGAAGACGACGACGCCGAGCGCGAGCAACCCCCACCCCACCACGGTCTGAACCTTCGAAGACGAGTTCGAATCACTCACGGCGCCCCTCCTGTTCTGGCGTCGACGCTACCTCACACCCGGTTGCGACACGTATCGATCGATCTAGACGATTCTGGAGCCCTTCTTGACGGCAGCCGCCCGCAAGCCCACGCCCACCGAGGAACTCGGCATCGAGTCGCGGCGCCGGGTCGTCGACGCAGCGGCCGCATTGATGGCCGAGCGTGGCTTCGCCGGAACGAGCGCCACCAAGACAGCTCGCTCGCATGGTCGGCGCGCAAGGATTGATCGAGAGGCGCTCCTAGGGGCTCCCGCAGCGACCGGTCTACGAGGCAGCTCGAGCAGGCGCTTGGCGGGCCCGCGCTCGCCAAGCTCCGCTCTTTGGCGCGCACCACCGTCGAGACTCCAATCGACGACCGGTCTCACGATGACGGCGCGGGTTCGTGTCGAGATGGCAACGATCGAAGATTGGGCCGACCTCGAGACCGGAGACGCAGTCACCGCAAACCTGCTGACACGCTAGGCGATGGTGACGTCGTCGCTCCGCGCGGAGCGACTCCCCAGCTCCACCCCGCCACCGCAGCAGGGGGGTCCCCCGAGCGGTCTCGGGGAGAGGGCATTGCGAGCCGGAGCCGCGGAAACCTACTCCATGTACATCTCGAGCAGCCGGGGCGACATGCCGGACTCGCGCGCCTGGTCGACCAGCGGACCCATCGCAGCTCTCGCCGCGTCGGCTTCGCTCTGCGCCGAAGCCTGGCGCGCAACGACGTCCGCGTCGACGGCGGCTCCAGCCCGATCGGCCTCGTACTGCGCCTGCGCCCACTCCGAGTTGACGTCCCGGAGCAGCTCCTTCTTCGCCATCCAGTTCTTGCGAGCAGCGACTAGCTGTTCTTCGAGTTCGTCGCTCACGTGAGAGCTGAACGACTCGGCTTCGCCCTGCCGTTCGGGCGCGATCTTGGCGGCCGCAGGAGCGGGCTCGGCTGCAGGTGCGGGTGCGGATGCAGGCGCGCCCTCGACCCATACCTCTTCGGAGTCGGAGTAGCAGTCGCCGACACGGCGCGCTCGACCCGCGTGCCCGGCCCGATTCGGCCCGCCACAATTGCGCCGCGCTCGTACGGCACGCGGGTTCTCGACGAGATCGGCGTCGGGCCCGCGGGCTCCGGCCTCGCCGCCGGTCGGTGTCCCGTGGTCGAGTCCGTGCTCGCCGGCTCCGGGGCCCGTCTGATGGCCCGAGCGAGTGGGATGAGGGCCTCCGGCGCCCCTCGCATCGGCGACGGCTGCCGGTGAGAGCAGGAGCGCAGAGAGCGCAATCATCCGTAGGACCGGGAAACGACAAGTAATTCGCACGCAAGACCCTCCTCGGGGCGCAGGCTTGGCAGCCCCACGCCGGTATCGGAGGACCGGACTGCGGGCTTGATGCGCTCCGGATCTCGGCGCGCTCGAGCCCTCGCAGGCTGCTGAAGAACCCCCGTGCCAGGTGCGCAGGTTCGAACTGCCCTTCATGCCCGCGTTCGGACGCGGATGTCGAGGCCGCCGACGCATTCGGAGGTCGCGCGGATGACCCGCTCCGTGTCGTCCTGCTTGCCGATGTGGCCGACCTCGACGTCGACCTGGGCGCCGCCGAGATCCGCGCATCCGGCGGCCGCTCAGGCTTCGCCGGAGTCGATCGGCCCGATGATCGTCTCGGCGAGCTTGCGTCGCTGATAGACGCCGTCGCCGTAGAGCGCCTGGTTGTGCATGCTGCGTTTGAAGTACAGATGCACGTCGCACTCCCAGGTGAAGCCGATGCCGCCGTGGAGCTGGACGGATCGGTCCGAGACGAACTTGCCGGCATCGGACGCGGCGCTCTTGGCCATGCGGGCGGCGTTCTCCGCGTCGTCGGAACCATGGTCGATGCAGCACGCCGCGTGGTGCAAGAGCGACCGAGCGCGATCGATCTTGATCATCGCGTTCGAGAGCGGGTGCTTCACGGCCTGAAAGAAACCGATTGGACGATCGAACTGTTTGCGGGTCTTGGCGTACTCGACCGTCGTCTGGAGCTGCCACTCGCTGGTCCCGCACAAATCCGCGCTGACGCTGACGAGGATCGAGGGCCAAGCGCGGCCGAGTACCGCCACAGCGTCGTTCGAGACGATCTGCTCGGCCGAAATCGCGACCTCGTTGAAGTGCACCGTCGCCTGGTCACGCGTCAGGTCGTGGATGTGGTCCTGCACGATATCGACGCCGGGCGCGTCCGCCGGAACCACGCACAGCGAGTGACCGTTCTCGGCCCGAGCGTGGACGATGAAAAGGCTCGCCTTGAAGGCATCCTGGACGAAATAGGCGCGACCCGTGATCGTCACACCATCGCCCTCGCCTCGGATTCTCACGTCGGTTTGTTGCGGTCCCCAGCTTCCGGTCTCGTCCGTGACCGCGAGCGACGCCGTAGCGCCGTCGGCGATCCGGCCGAGCCACGCATTCGCCTCGGCCGACCCTGCTGCGCGCAACGCGAACGTCGCATTCAGCGTCGGGACGAGCGGAGAGGGAAGCGCTGCCCGCCCAACCTCCTCGAGCAACGCCGCGATCCCGACCAGCGAGATTCCGACACCGCCGACGTCCTCGGGGACGGCGAGTCCGGTCCAGCCGAGTTCGACGCACTGCTTCCAGAGCGCCTCGTCCCAGCTCGGGCGTTGGCCCTCGTCGTAGACCGTCTTCGGGTCGGCCGCGACCAACCTGCGCAGCTTCTCGATCGGCATCTCTTCGCGCAGCAGCTTCCGTGCGAGATCCCGCAGCATCTCCTCGTCGGAGCCGAAGCCGAAATCCTTGGGCATCGAAACGTCCGCCATGACCTCTCCCCTACTTCGACTTCGGCAGGCCGAGCACGCGCTCGCCCAGGATGTTGCGCTGAATTTCGTTCGTGCCGGCCGCGATCGTGTGGCCGTATGAGTTCATGTACGAGAGCGGCCAGTAGCCGTGGTCAGGCGCCGTATCGTCGAGCTTGTAGAGCGTCGACTTTGCACCCGCAATATCGACCCCGAGCCGTGCGCTGTCCTGGGCGAACTCGCTCATCAGCACCTTCTGCTGCAGCGGGAGCCGCATCGGGTGGTCGTTCAGCGGCGCGACGCGTGCACGGCGCCCGTTCTGCTTGATGCCCTCGGCGACGATCGCGCGCTCGACGATCGCGTCGCGCATCAGCGGATCATCGGCGGCGCGGAGACCATCCCGCCAGGAGTTCTTCGCGAGATCGATCAGGCGCTGGACCGGACGCGCCGCGTCGCCACCCCCGCCCCCGGCGCTCTCGGCCGCGCCCCGCTCATACGTGAGCGTCGTCATCGCGACGGTCCAACCCTTGCCGACGTCGTCGAGCCGCAGCGAGTCGGGCACGCGAGCGTCCTCGAACAGGACTTCATTGAACCCGCTTTCGCCGGTGATCTTGACGAGGGGCCGCACCGTCACGCCCGGGTGGCCCTCGATCGGCGCCAGAAAGTAAGTCAGTCCGTCGTACTTGTGCTCTTTGCTCGTGCGCGCGATCAGGATCATCCAATGCGCGAAATGTCCGAGGCTCGTCCAGACCTTGTGGCCGTTGACGACCCAGTCCGCGCCAGCGCGAATCGCCATCGTCTGCTGGTTCGCCATGTCCGAGCCTGCGCCGGGCTCGCTGAAGCCCTGACACCAGATTTCGGCGGCACTCAGGCACCCCGGAATGAAGCGTTGCTTTTGCTCCTCCGTGCCGTGCACGAGGATCGTCGGCGCCGCCATGTTCAGTCCGACGATGTTGATCATGAACGGCACTCTCGCCTTCGCGATTGCCTGGTTCGCAATGCGCTGAAACCCGTCGTGGCCGCCGCCGCCGTAGGCGATCGGATAGTCGCAGCCGATCAAGCCCGCTTCGTGCACCTTGCCCTGCCACTCCTGCAGGTAGTCACGCTGGCCGACCGTCATCACCTCGAGTGGAGTGATCGGCAGCCGCTCGCTCGGCGGCGCCGGCCGGTTTTCTGCGAGCCAGCGCTGCGCATACTCCTGAAACTCGAGCTGTTCGGGGCTGAGGGCGTCCATCGGGATTCTCCGTGATCGACCCGCGCGCGGGGCGGGAAGGGAGAATAGACCAGACGCAGTTCCGGCAGTAGCTGTGCCGATAGCGGCCTCACGGACTCATTCAGGTCGCACGAGCGACATCGGCCGGCGATCGCCTGGAGGTTGCCGGGCGGACATCAAGCCGCGAAAGCAGCGAGCACCCCGTCCCGTACGGTCTTCTCGGCGATGGCCACCTGCTCACGATCGGAGCCTGCGCTCGGGCCGATCACGATGACCTTGTGGATTCCAATGTCCTCGAGTGCCTTCAACCTCCCGACGCAGTGATCCGCGGGGCCGACGATGCTGTAGTGGTCGATGAACTCGGGCGTCAGCGTCGCCGCCTGATCGGAGTCGTTCCGAGTGTGTTTTTGCATGTCGTAGGCCGAGTGCAGCCGCTCCATGACTTTGCGCTGCTTCTCGTCCACGGGGCCGTTCACCTTGCCGTGCATCACGCCGAATCGGGCGAAGGTCGTGAGCCCGCCGGCCACCATGGCACGCGCGGCCGCCACATTCGGGTGGGCGACCAGATTGACGTAGGCCGCATACTCGATCGTTTCGGGGTCGAGGCCCGCCGCGCGACGGGCTGCACGCGCCGTCTCCATTCCCCACTCGAGTCGTTCCGGTGCCGCACCGAGCGCGAACACGATTCGGTCGGCCGAGCGGGCGGCCGCCGAGATCACCCGAGGTCCGGTCGAAGCGACTTCAACCGGGACGCGAGGCGCGTCGGGCCTCCGAAACACCAGACGACTCGCGTCCGGGGTGTCGGCCATTCCGAGCGTCGCCACATCGGGGGCGGTGGCCTCGCTGAACCCGAGTGCATCGAACGCGACTTCTTCGCCGGCGAGATAGCTCCGAACCGCCCGGACGTAGCGCTCGAGGAGAGCCACGGACGCCGGCGCCCGCCCGAGATGGGCCAGTGCTGAATCGCCACGGCCGATTCCGACACAGACCCGATCTCCCGCCAGCGCGACGAGACTCTGCGCGGCAGAAGCCGTCACTGCGGGGTGACGGGTCACGGGGTTGGTGACGGTCGTGCCCAGTTCGAGCCTGTCTGTTGCCGCCGCCATCGCCGCCAACGCGATCCAGGCATCGCCCGCAAGATTCTGCGAGTCCGTGACCCCAATGCCGTGCCACCCGGCGGCCTCGGCCCGCTCGGCTTGGGGTCTCGCGATCTGCGCGAAAGAAGCGACGAGTTTCCAGAGTTTCATCCTGCTCCTGTCCGTTGCGAAACCAAAGGGCCCCGCGCTCGAGCGCGCGACCCGGAACACCTACCTCGGACTCGGGACGCCCGCGGCTAGCGACCCCTAGGAAATCGCAGGCGCGAGATAGGACACGCCCGTCAGTTTCGTGCTGAGCTCCCAGAGCCGTCGCGCCACTGCCTTGTCTCGGACGTGTTCCGCGATCTTCGCCGGACCCGCGTTGCGCGCCATCTCGGCGCGCTTCACCGGGCCATAGTAGTCACGCGGTTTCACGTCGGGTGAGGTCGCTGCGAGAAGTGTGGGGAGCGCGCCCTCGGCCGGCGTATTGAAGAAGGGCCGAATGAGTGGCGCGAGGACCCAGAACCACTTGGGGAACGTCCGTGAGAGGTCTGTGTCCGCCACGCCGGGGTGACATGCAAGGCTCGTCACTTCGACGCCATTCGCTTCGCAGCGCCGCGCCAGTTCGAACGTGAAGTACATGTTGGCGGCCTTGCTCATCTCGTAGCGCTGCAACGGCTTGTACGAGTGCTCCGCGTGCGGGTCGTCGAAGTCGATCCGGCCGCCCCGATGGGCGCCGCTGCTCACGTTGACGACGCGTGCGGCTGGCGTCGCGGAAAGAAGTTCGAGTAGATGGCCCGTCAACGCGAAGTGGCCCAGGTGGTTCACGCCGAATTGGAGCTCGAAGCCGTCCTCGGTGAGAGTCTTCGGCGGAATCATCACGCCCGCGTTGTTCACCAGGACGTCGAGGCGCGGCTCCTGGGCCACTGCCTGGGCCGCGGTTTCGACCGACTTCAGGCTCGTCAGATCGAGCTGGATCCACGCCACATCGGCTCGGGGATGCAGCGCGCGAATTCGGCCCATCGCTTCGTCGGCTTTCTCCTTCGAACGACAGCCGAGGAGAACACGGGCGTCGCGACCGGCCAGCACACGCGCCGCTTCGTACCCGATTCCGGTGTTCGATCCCGTGATGAAGATCGTTTTCCCAGCCTGATCGGGAACGGAAGCTTCGGTGTAGGGGCTCATGGGTCTCTCCATTCGGAGGCCTCCAAAACGGCTGCACTCCCAGGTGGGGCGACGACTAGCTGGTTTCGACGTTTTGGAACTCCTGGTTCACCCAACGGACCTTCGGGGTGATCCAGACGATCCAGCCGGCGAGTGCGGCGGCTACCGGCAATGTGGGGAGTGTTGCGAACGCGCCTATCCATAGAGCGATGAACACGCCGAGCCGGACCGCGGCGATCTTGATGCGTTGCAATGAGGTCGGACCAGTCTCCTTATACGGGAAGGCAAGGGGACGGATGAACCAACCATTCGCAATCAGCAGAGAGACGAAGAGCGGCCACGGGACGGAGGGGCTGTCCATCACGGGCTGATCGTCGTGCGCGGCGTCGGCGCCTTCGGAACCCGCAGCCAGGGCCGCTTGGATCGACGACCAGACGTGGTCGGGGGTCGGGCGCACCGCGGCGCCGCCGATGTTCTTGCGCGACGGCACGCTGCGCCAGCGATACAACACGCGCCCTTCGCGGGACAACACCAGCACGCCGGGCTGGAAGTAGCCCTTCGGATGGGTGGGTTCGAATCCGGGAGACGAGCGTTTCAGGAACTCGAGCTGCGACTGAACGAAGATTTCGAGCCAACCCCGCTCTCGCGCAACCTCGGGGATCTCCTGGTGGGGGTCGCCGACGCATTCGAATCCGAGGCTCCACTCGTCCTGGGCACGACTCGCCAGTCGCTGCGGCTCACTCGTGACGCCGTAGATCTCACCGCCCGCGGCGCGAATTTGCTCTCGCACGCCGCTGCTCTCGTAGCTCCGCAACTCGGAGCGACAAGGGGGTCACCAGAATCCGCGATAGAAGAGAACCACCGTGAAGTCGTGTTGGTCGAGGGTGCGATCCAGCCAATTGCGGCGCGGCCCGGGCGGGGGATCGAGTTCGGCCTGCTTCTCGCTCGAATCGGATACGTCGCCAGCCGCCGCGCCTCCGAGAAAACCGATTTCGCGTCCGTCCCCGGTGTCCACAACCCGAAACGAGCGTTGTTCGCAGCGATCGCCTCCGCACAACACGAGCCGCAGTTCGCGCGGAGAATCTTGTTCGAGGGCGTCGTCGGGATCGAGGATCCCGGTCACTTCGAACGGAATCGCCTGGTCCCGGTTGAACCACGCAAGCGCCGCGTCGACATCCGGTTGCAGTGCAGCGGGAATGGCTTCGCTCACAGTCGCCATCGGGTACCTCCGGGCTCGGTGAGAGAGGTTCGCAGATCAGAGGGAGGCCATCGAGCTACCCTGCAAACGGCGGAACACGGTTCTCTGGCCCCGGGAGCTCCTTGGAGGGACTGCTCGCACTCAGGACCGCGAGCCACCGATTGGGAGTAGACTGAAGGCTCGCGAAGCTCGCTGCGCGAAGGATCTCCATGACACTGACGCTCGAACATCTAAAGGCCACGGCACCGACCTCCGAGATCGTCTCGCAGCTCGAAGCGCGCGGCGCGGTCATTCTCGACGACTTCCTCGACGGAGACGTGCTCGCCCGGTTCAACGTCGAGATCGATGCGCAGCTCGCTCAGGAGACCGAGGGCAAGAGCGTCCTCTCGCCGGCGATCCAGTGGTTCATGGGGGCAAAGACGCGTCACATCACCGGCGTCGCGGCGAAGTCGCGAGTCTTCGCAGAAGAGGTGCTGGTCCACCCTGCCCTGCTCGCGGTTTGCGATGCGGTACTGCTGCCGAACTGTGCCAACTACCGACTGAACGTCGCGCACGTCCTCGATCGCGGGCCGGGCAGCGAGCCGCAACTGCTCCATCGCGACGAACTCGTCTGGGTGCACTTGCCGAAGCCGCACCCCGAGGTGCAGGTCGCGTCCATCATTGCGCTCGAGGATTTCACGGCCGAGAACGGGGCAACTCGCATCGTGCCCGGCAGTCATCGCTGGGAGAAGGAAAGGCAGCCGGAGGAAGGTGAGATTGCGAGCGCGGAGATGCCCGCCGGCTCGGCGGTCGTGTACCTCGGATCGACGATCCACGGCGGCGGCCCCAACACCAGCAAGGCCTTGCGCCGCCGCGGCATGCACATGAGCTTCAACCTCGGTTGGCTGCGCACCGAGGAGAACAACTACCTCTCGGTGCCGCCGGACGTGGCCCGCACCTTGCCCGAGAAGGCGCAGGCGCTGCTCGGCTATGCGGCACACGACGCGTTGGCCGACGGCGGCGGCTACCTCGGCGTCGTGGACACGCAGGATCCGATGGAGCTGCTGAAGACCGGCGAGCTGTAGGCCTGATGGTGAGTTTCCGGGCCTCAGGACCCCGGGAGCCACAGCGCGATCAGGACGACGACCGCAGTGGACCCCGCGCAAGCGCGGCGAGCCCCAGCCCCAGCAGGACTAGCGTTCCGGGCTCCGGCACAGGCGAGTACGACAGCCTGAAGGTGGCGTCGATCGCGGTGCCGATCGCCGGCAGCCCGCCGAACCCGACGCCTGGGCTCGCGAGTACGTCGAGCAAGACCAGCTCGCCCGCGGTCACCGCCCACTGGTCGTCGAGATGCAGCGACGGCACTCCGCCGAACGGCCCGGGATCGAGGCTCTGTCCGGTCGCGCCCGCGCCGAATACGTAGTCGTAGCCGGCGGCGTCTCCCTGGAACGAGATGTCCCACGAGACGTTCAGCACGCCGTCCTGCGGAACGGTGAACCAGTAGTCGAGGGAGAGGGTCGAGTCGTACGAGACACTCTGGCCGCCCCCGGTGGCATCCGCCTCCCACTCCGAATGGAAGGTCAACGTCAGCGTGTCCGGCTCGGTGAAAACGACCGCGCCCGTCGCACTGGCGGCCGAATCGATCGTCCCGGCGCTCACGCTGGAGCCCGCCGCGACGCTCCAGCCGTCACTCGAGTCGTTGTCGGAGTCCGTGTCGCGCAAGAACGTGAACGGCGGGTTCGCCGATACATCGACGACCAGCTCCATGCTCTCGAACGACGGCGTCCAGGAGAGCGCACTCGCCGGAGAGGCCGGCCCCAGCGCAAGCCCGACCCAGGGCGCGAGAAGGGCAGTGGCGAAGCGGAGTCGAGGAGCGGGCAGCATGAGACGGATCCCCCAGGCGCGCGAGCGCGGGAACCTTCCCAGACGATCTATTGTGCAGCCGCCCCACGGGGAAGTCAAGCTCCCCCAACGTAAGCCACCCCGCGCGCACCTCCACTTCCGCCGCGAAGGCGCGCCCTATTCGGTGAAGCCGGCGGTTCGTCTAGAGTGTCGCCGCCCCCAGCCGGAGCTTCGACCATGAGCGATCTCGAACTGCATCTCCCCGGCCGCCTGGCCGACCCGAACTCCAATCTGGAGACGGACCCGCGCGCCGACCCGCGCATCGTCGACGCGCTCGTGGCCGTCGGCGGGTTTGCACCCGGCCTCGAGCCCCTGCCGAAGGGCGCTTCGTACGAGGAGTGCGTCGCCTACTGCAACACGTTCGAAGAACTCGATGCGAAGGCACATCCGGCGCTCTTCGCAGCGATGCCCCCGTTCGAGGGCATCGAACAGACCACCGAGATCATTCGGGGTGTCGACGACAACGACATCACGCTGCACGTCCACCGTCCCAAGGAAGTCGCGGGCCCCCTCCGCTGCGTCGTGCACACGCATGGTGGCGGGATGGTTCTGATGACCGCGGCCGACCCGAACTACGTGCGGTGGCGGGGCAGCCTCGCGAGCCTCGGCATGCTCGTGGTCGGCGTCGAGTTCCGAAACGGCGGCGGCACTCTCGGCAACCACCCGTTCCCCGCCGGGCTCAACGACTGTGCGAGAGCCGTCCAGTGGACCGCCGAGAATCGAGCCGCGCTCGGAATTTCGCAGATCGTCGTCTCCGGGGAATCGGGCGGCGGCAATCTGGCACTCGCGACGGCACTCAAGGCGAAGCGCGAGGGCTGGGTCGGCGAGATCGACGGCGTGTTCGCAATGTGCCCGTACATCCATGGCGGCTACGCGGACCCGCCCCCCGATCTCCTCTCACTCCGAGAGAACGACGGCTACATGCTGGAGTGCTCCCAGATGGCGGGCCTCGTTCGGGTCTACGACCCGAGCGGCGAGCACGCGACGAACCCGCTCGCATGGCCGTACCACGCGGAGCCTCCGGACCTGCAAGGTCTACCCCCGCACGTGATCTCGGTGAACGAGCTCGATCCATTGCGCGACGAGGGCCTCGCGTACTACCGGAAACTCCTCGCTGCGAAAGTCCCAGTGGTGGGTCGTACGGTCGCTGGCACGCCGCACGCCGGAGACATGGCGTTCCCGGACATCGCGCCCGAGGTCTACCAGGCCACCCTCGACGCGATCCACGCGTTCACGCGCTCGCTGTAGCCGGGCACCCAGAGAGCGCTGCCAGACTGCGGAGGACCCCGATGAGCGACACCCCGATCTACGATCACGACCCAATCGAAGAGATCCAGCCCGATATCTTCATGGTTCGGGGCTGCATCAAGCTGAACGCGCTGATGACGATCACGCGCAACATGGCCGTCGTCCGGCACGGAGGAGAACTCACGCTCGTCGATCCGATTCGAATCTCCCCGGCCGAGGAGAAGCGGCTCGAAGAGCTCGGAACCGTCAAGCGAATCTTGCGGCTCGGTCCGTTCCACGGCGTGGACGATCCGTACTACGCCGAGCGCTACGGCGCAGAGCTCTGGGCGCCCGGTCATTCGGAGTCCCATCCAGAGCCGAAGCCGACCATCGTATTCGACGCTGCGACCGAGCTTCCGTTCCCGGATGCGGAGCTGTTCTGCATCCAGGGACTCAAGCAACCCGAAGCGATGCTCCTCTTTCGACGGGGCAAGGGTCTCCTCATCACCTGCGATGCGATCCAGAACTACGGCGACTACCGCTTCAACAATCTCTTCGCGCGCCTCATCATGCCCTTCATCGGATTTCCCAAGACGACCATCGTCGGCCCGATGTGGGTGAAGATGCAAACGCCTGAAGGTGGGAACCTCGCAAGCGAGTTTCGTCGACTTCTCGAGCTCGATTTCGACCAGCTGCTCTCAGCGCACGGGAGCCTGCTCGAAACCGGTGCGCATGAGGCCTGTGAGCGAGCCGTCGACAAGATGTTCCCCCGCTGACCCCACGCGTCGGCACGCGACATCGGCAAAAGGTGTGGCGCGAAGAACCACCTCGTTTCCCAACACGCGGGGCCGGCCCCCTCAGACCGCGCGGCGCGCAGGCTCGGCGTCCGCTGAGGAGATGGAGTCTTCAAAGACGCCTCACCATCACCAGCGCGGGATCTTCGGGTCCCCAGAGCGCGTCGGTCTCGAACAGCGGGGAGAAGCCCTGCGCGAGATAGAAGCGGCGAGTGCGTTCGTACCCGGCGTCGGGCGCAGACGGCCCGCGGGTCTTCACGTGAAACCATTCGACGCCGCCGCGTGAGTGGAGCCAGGCGTCGAGGTGTGCGAGGAGCGCGTTGCCCACGCCCTGACGATGGAGGTCTCGTGCGACCGCCAACACCTCGAGCTCGGCCGAGGCTTCACCGTGAAAACGCAGGCTGGCGAAGCCCACGACCTCGCCGTCGCAGACCGCGACGAACGAGGGCAATTCGGTCAAGCCGCGTAAGTAGGCCGCGTTGGCCGCCTCGAGCCCGAACCAGTCTCCGAGCCCCGCCAAGATTCGGGTGCAGGCCGGAACGTCGGCGGGGCGCAGCGTGCGCACAGCGGAAACGAGAGTCGTCATGAGAGCGCTCCTGGGGACGGGCCAGAGCCGTCCCCGAACAGGAAGAAACTTCGGAGCCCGATGCGATATTCAGGAGCGCATGACGCTCTGAGAGGTAGCGCACTTCTGGCGGGCGGCTCACCACTGGAGCGTGGGAGGGATCACGCCTTCGAGCAGCTCTTCGTAGCGCGGCCGCAGCTCCGCCACCGGGAGTGGCTCGTCGACCTTCGAGTAGAGGTCGTAGCGGCTGAAGTCCGCGACGTGCCGCATCCACTCCCGGTCGCGCGCGGCGAAGAGGTGCTCGTAGGCGCCCTCGCGGTGCGCCGCATAGAACGAGTGGTAGCGGATCACGTAGAGCGCTTCGTCGGTCAGATACGGGCGGAGAACGTGATAGAGGTACTCGTCGTGGCCCCACGAGAACGTCACCGTATCGAGGCCGCATCCTTCACGATAGATCCCAAGGTGCGAGGAGAGCGCGGGATCGGACACGTCCGGGTTCGCCGCAAAGAGGTCGGCGTAAACCACCCGCGCGTCGAAGGCGCAACCCACCGGGAAGGTGTCTCCGACCACAGCCCACTGCGGCTCGCCGAAGAGGCAGAGGACCTTGCCCAGGTCGTGGAGCAATCCACAGCTCACCAGCCAGTCGGGCGCTCCATCGACACGGAGCGCTTCCGCGGTCTGCAGCGCATGTTGGATCTGGGGAAGCTCGAGGTCGGGGTCGCTCTCGTCGACCAGGCTCTCGAGGGCTCCCATCGCCTCCCAAACGCCCATGCGTGCGCGGCGCAGCGGGAAGTACTGGGCCTGCTTCTCCCTCACGAAGGCCAGGGTCTGGTGCGCGTGGTTTTCGGCGTAGAGCCGACGCACCGACGCCCTCGTCTCGGGACCGAAGTCGCGGAAGCGATCTTCGGTGGGCGCAGCGCGCTCACGGGCGGGGGTCGTAGACACGCCCGAAGGGTACGCGGTCAGGCCGGGGCCGCGCCGCTCCAGCCCTCTGGCCGCAATCGTCGCCCGACGCGGTAGTAGCGCGTGTAGGCAGGCGGCGGACCGAGCCCGAGCCTCTTGCGAGCCTCCTCGATCGGGAGTTCGAGCAGACCCTCCCAATCCTGGACCGGCAGCCAGCTCGACTCGCGCGCGCGGCGGCGGGCCTCCTTGATGAGCGCGTTGGCTCCGGGGGCCTGCACCGCGCACAGCGGACGAATCGCCGCGAGAGAAAGGCCGTAGGCGGGGTTTCCGAGCTGCTCGTAACCGAACGCCAACAGCGCGAACTCGCCCACCATGTCGCGGGAATAGCCGGTGGCGACGTGCCACAGGTCGTGGAGGTCGACGGTCCGGTCGAGCACGAGCCGCCGCTCCGCATCCATCACGCCGTACACTTCCCGGACGGGCTCCGCGATCGCAGCGTCCAACCCGTCGAGACTGATCCCTTCGTCGTCCATGAAGGCCACATAGACCCGGCCGAGACTACCCGGGGGCATGGCGCGCAGGCGCGCGCGATCCATCAGGGTTTCACGAATCGAACGACGCTCTAGGAGGATGCGCGCGCCGTCGGGGTCGTCGCGGAACCGCTGAAACACTCGTTCGGTCGTCTTGCCTTGCAGCGCATAGACGAATCGGGCACCGGCCGTGGTGTCCTCCGAGTCCCGGAACTGGCCCACCAGGCCGCGAAGCGCGAGCCACGGCCGAACACGCCCGGCGGGAGGCTGCGCTTGAGAGACCGATCGAGCTGTCGACGTGATGGCTGGCCCTCCAGATCCGCCTGCAAGCTACCACGGTGCCGGAGAAGCTCGGCGAGAGAGTCCGTGAGCTGCAAAAATCATTCGCAATTCAAATTGTTTGGCTCAATAGTTGCCTATTCAATCATTACTCAAACTTTGAGTGACATCACTCATTTTTTGAGTAATACTACTCAGATATTGAGTATCGGATTCTGATTTGTTGGAAACCATATTCGGCAACGCCACAGCAGAGCGCGTTCTGCTCTACCTCGAGAACTACGACGAGGGGTACGCGCAAGCCATCTCTGACACCTTCGACGGGTTCACCATCCGAATGGTCCAGGTGCAGCTCGCCCGTTTCGAACGCGGCGGCGTGTTGGTGAGCGAGACGATCGGCCGAACCCGACTCTTCTCGTGGAACCCACGCTACCCATTTCGGCGGGAACTTCGCTCGCTTCTGCGCAAGGCGCTCGACTCCCTGCCCGAGAGCGAACGCAGGAAATATTTCACCCAACGCAGGCGACCTCGCAGGACCGGAAAGCCGCAGTGAGCGCGGTCGCCCGGACGCTGGGCCGGGAAGAACTCGCTTCTCTCGTCTGCTCGACTCTCGACGAGCACGGCATTCGAGTCGTTCTGTCCGGAGGCGCCGCGGCGTCGATCTACGCACCGAACGCCTACGAGTCGATGGACCTCGACTTCATCCAGATCGGTCTCTTCCGGAAGGTCGATGCAGCGATGCAGACACTGGGGTTCCGCAAGGACAAGGGGCGCCACTGGACTCACACCGAATCCGAATTCTGGGTGGAGTTTCCACCGGGTCCAGTCGAGATCGGCGACTCCGTGGTCCACGAGTTTGCCGAACGCGAGACCCCGCAAGGCACGCTTCGGATCCTCACACCCACCGACTCCGCCATGGATCGATTGGCGTGGTTCTATCATTCGAACGACGTGCAAGGGCTCCAGCAAGCGCTCGCGATCGCCAGGTCGCACCCGATCGACCTCCCCCGCGTGGAAGCGTGGTCCCTTAACGAAGGCGCGCAGGAGAAGTTCGAGCGTTTCTTCCGATCCCTCGAGGCCGCCCACGGAGGCGACTAGCGGAGCCGCCTCGCTTCTATCGGCTCACTTGAAGTCGCTCGGTCCGTGCCGCTCGGGGACCTGTTCTTCTTCGGGTCCCCACATCTTGTTGACACGCTGGCCCCGCCTCACCGCAGGGCGCTGCCCAATCTCGTCGGCCCAGCGGAGGACGTTCTTGTAGGACGCCACGTCGAGGAACTCGGCCGCGCTGTAGAGCGCGCCTTTCACCAGCCCGCCGTACCACGGGAACGTCGCAATGTCGGCGATGTTGTAGTCGTCGCCCGAGAGGTAGCGACGCTCGGCGAGATTCTGGTCGAGCACGTCGAGCTGCCGCTTCACTTCCATTGCGAAGCGATTGATCGGGTACTCGAACTTCTCGGGCGCGTACGCATAGAAGTGGCCGAAGCCACCTCCGAGATACGGAGCGCTCCCCATCTGCCAGAACAGCCAAGACATGCACTCGGCACGCGCCGACGGCTCCTTCGGGAGAAATGCGTCGAATTTTTCCGCCAAGTAGACCAGGATCGCCCCGGATTCGAAGACGCGGGTCGAGGGCGACGTACCGTGGTCGACCAACGCCGGGATCTTTGAATTCGGATTCGCCGCAACGAACCCGCTCCCGAACTGATCGCCCGAGCCGATGTTGATCAGATAGGCGTCGTACTCGGCTTCCTGCTTCCCGAGCTCGAGCAGCTCTTCGAGCAGAACCGTGACCTTCACCCCGTTCGGCGTCGCGAGCGAATAGAGCTGGAGAGCATGCTTCCCGACGGGCAGCTCCTTCTCCTCCTGTGCACCGGAGGTCGGGCGATTGATGCTCGCGAAGCGCCCTCCACTCTCGGCATCCCATTTCCAGACATTGGGCGGCGTGTACGTCGAATCCGTCAAAGCGTTTCCTCCAGCTTCCAGTGGGCCACGAGCACATCGGCGACAGCCGCGGCTCCTTCGAACATCCACCAATGGCCGAGGCCATCGAGTGTTTTCGTTCCGGCGCCGAGGTGGGCGGCCACTTCTGCGGCCATCTCGGGTGTCCCGGGGTAGGTGTCTTCGGCCGGGATGATCGCGAGCCCGGGCGGCAGCTTCGCGTCGACCAGGCGCGCACCCAGATCGCGCATCGCGGGCTGTGCGGCCGATCGGTACAGACCGAGAATGCACCGGGCCATCTCGGCATCTTGTCCAGCGGCCACTTCCGCTGCGACTTCCGCCGGAAGCCCGAGGCCTGCCATCAGAGTCGAGCGCTCATCCGAGCTCCCGCCGATCAAGCCGCCGATCGCCTGCTCTCCGACGCCCGGGGTCTGCCAGGCCTGCGCCATGTCGTGCCAAACGTAGTCTGAGTGGAAGAGGCCCGCGCAATCCAGCGCCCAAGATCGCAGCAGGTCGGGCCGCGCTGCGAGAACGCCGACGACGTGCCCGGCACCCCAATCGTGACCGACGAGATCGACGTCCCCGCCGAGTGCCTCGAGTTCACCCACCAACCAGCTCGCGTAGTGCGTCTGCGTGGGCTCCCAACCGGCCGGCACCGCAGCGCCAAAGCCGGGCGGGGAAAGGCACACGAGATCGCCCACGCCCCGCTGCTCGAGTTCGGCGACGAGAGACCGCCAGATCGCAGAGGTTTCGGGAACTCCGTGAACGAGGGCTATCGGCATCGCCGGTCAGAGTAGCGGGCTCAGTGCGCGGCCGGGCCCGGCAGGCGCCTCCCCTTCGACGGCCGGTTCTCCGAGCCGAATTCGTTGCCCGACGCCGACCGACTCGAGGAACTCTTCATCGTGGCTCACGACACAGAGCCCGCCGCCCCACTCTCGCAAGCCCCGCTCGAGCGCGGCCAGCCCGACGAAATCGAGCGCGTCGTTCGGCTCATCGAGCACCAGGAACTCGACGACCGGTCGCCGATGGAGCAGGCAGATCAGCGCCGCGCGAATTCTCTCTCCGGGACTCAGCGACGCCAGCGAACGCTCCGCCAATGCGAGAGGGAAGCGGTGGCCGACGAGGATCTGCGCCGCCTCGTCCGGACCGATCGCCGCATGGATCAACTGCTCGAGTAGGCTCTCGCGCGTCTTCCAGTTGTTCGCGTCCTGCGCGATGTATCCGATGCGCTCCAGCTGGGTGCGGACACGCCCGTCGCTCGGCTCACGTTCGCGCACCAGGATCTCGAGCAGCGTGGTCTTGCCCGCACCGTTCGGCCCGGTGATCGCCAGGCGGTCTCCGCGCGAAACGACGAGGTCGAGACCCGCGAACAAGGTTCGCACTCCGGCGCACGCACGGATCGCTTCGAGGCGGGCGACCGGCGGCCCCGGGTCGGCCGGCAGCTCCGGAAGCAGCACCGTCAGAGGCAAGTCGACCCGCAGGGCACGCCGGGTGGCTTTCGTCCACTGGCGGGCCGCCTGGATTCGATCCTGCTGAAGATTCGCCCGCTTCCCGTGGCTCGCCTGAGCAGCTCCGCGCTTCGCGTTCATCAAGATCCGCGCCTTCGATCGGCCGATCTCGCGAACCCTCCCGAGGTTCTTCTTCCGCTCGCGCCGACCCACATCCGATGCGTGACGCCGCTCAGAGGCGTCGAGTCGAGACAGGTTTCGCTGGTACTCCTCCTGCGCTTCACGGCTTTCGACCTCGAGGTCGCGCACCAGTTCGTCGAAGCTTCCCGAAAAGTGCCGACAACCGGATTCGGCTACGACGAAGAAGTCCGCAAAGAGCCGCAGTAGGCGGCGATCGTGAGACACGACGATCAAGCCGGCATCCCAGCGGCGCACGCAGTCGACGAGCCAGGCGATCGCATCGGCGTCGAGGTCCTGAGTCGGTTCGTCGAGGAGCAGAAGATCCGGCCGCTCCCGAAACGCTTCTGCCAGCTGGCGCCGACGCCGCTCGCCTGGGCTCCCGGCCACGCCGTCGTCGTCCAGCCGCTGCGGCACGAGGATCCGACGGCCGCGGCAGTTCACTCGGCCGCGTTGCGCGGACTCCAAGCCCGCCAACACGGCCAGCAGCAACGACTTGCCGACCCCATTGCGACCGACGATCGCCACCGGTTCGCGCCCGAGGCTCAGATTCAGCTCGCGAATGAGCGGCCGGCCCGCGGGCGACTCGATGCACAGCCCACCCGTGCTCAGCAGTTCGGCACTAGTCACGCTGTGCCTCCCGGCTCTCCCGCACGATCTGCTCGACGAGATGCGGTTTCCCTTCGATCGTGAACTGCATCCCTTCCCGCGTCGGGGTCGCCTCCAGCACGCGACACTGCGCGTAGATGGTTTGACTCACCGCGGTCGCCCCGTACGGCACATAGACGGTCCGCGTGCGCAGATCGCTGCGAGCCTCCGCGAGCACTTCCTCGCGAAGCGTGGCCATCGCATCCCGGTCCCGGCTACTGAGCGCGCGGTACGGATGCCCTCGGGCCCAAGAGGCCAATTCGCTTTCGAGTGGCGGCGCCGGCAGACGGTCTGTCTTGTTGAAGACGTAGAACCGGGGAATTTCCTCGGCCGCGAGCCGAACCAACTGCGCTTCCGTCGTCTCGAGATGGAGCGCACACTCCGGGTCCGAAACATCGACGACGAGCAGCAGCAGCGTCGCCTCGCAGAGCTCAGCCAGCGTCGACTCGAAGCTCGCAAAGAGCCGCTCCGGCAACCTTCGGATGAACCCGACCGTGTCACTGATGATGATGTCGCCACCGTGCCGAGCGAGCGAGCGCGAAGTCGTCTCCAGGGTCTCGAAGGGTCGGTCTCGCGCCGAGAGCCCTGCCTCGGTGAGCCCATTCATCACCGAGGTCTTGCCCGCATTGGTGTACCCGACGAGCGCAATCCGGGCGCACTGCTCGCGACTCTTGCGCTGCGCGCCGGCCGATTGCTTGAGCTTCGCGAGCACGCCCCGCAGATCAGCCAGCCGACCGTCGAGCTGGCGTGCAAGCAGCTCCGAAGCGGTTTCTCCGGGGCCCCGACCGCGCATGACACCGCCGGCCTGCTGGTCCATGTTCAGGCCGACACCGCGGATGCGCGGACGCAGGTACTCGAGATGGGCGATCTCGACCTGCACGCGCGATCGGCGCGACTTCGCGTGGCGCTGGAAGACATTGAGGATCACCGCCTCCCGGTCGCAGACGGGAAGCCCACAAGCCTCTTCCAGATTGCGGGTCTGCGACGGCGTGAGTTCTGCATCGACGACGAGGAGATTCGCGTCCGCCTCGCGGGCCTCGCTCCCGATTCGGTCCGCAACACCGCTTCGCAGCAGTGTGCGCGGATCGGGCTTGGTCAGCGAGTGAAGAGTACTGCCGACGACACGGTCGCCCTGCGCCTCGACGAGCCCAAGAATTTCCGCGAGCGCGCCCTCCGGGTCCGCCCCCGACTGCGGAGTGGTGATCGAGACGACGAAGCACGCATTGACGCCGTCGACGGGCTTTTCGCGTCCCTCCCGCTGATCCCAGACTTCGACCAGTTCTTCCCAGCGGCCGTCGTCCGCGAGCGGGACTTCTTCGTGCTCTTCGATCGACTTGGAATGGATTCGCATCAGCGGCCTCCCTCGGGTCCTCGCAGTCGTCGCATCTCCTCTCCTCTACCGAGAGGGGCGCGGAACCGCGGCTTCGTCAACTCTTTCAGGCCTGCTCATCCCGGCGGCGATACCTGCCCGGGTTGGGCCGAAACACCGCGAGCGAGCTCAACGCTCGTTCGCGGCGGAGTGGACTAGACGAAGAGATTCAACACGATGCGCCGAGAGTACCCCGGATGAGCCCTGATGCAATGCGGCGGACGGCCCACCGCGATCATGCGGGAGGCCCACACCGCCCGAGCATCAACGAGCGCTGCGAGGCTCGAGTCCCCATTCGATCCCGTTGCGGAGCAACTGGCCGAAGGCCTCGGTCTCCCAGGGGCCCCGGAAGTGCAACGGAGTCACCCCAGCCGGCTCGACGCTCGTGTCGACGAACGGCTGGATGTTGGTCGAGGGCGTGTGGCAATGACCGAGCGCGACATAGGCGATCGCCCCTGCGCCGCGCTCCTGCACATAGCCGAGCACGCGCGTGCGCCCGTCCAGACCGACCGAGGTGTCCTCGCCGTACTGAAAGCCAAAGTTCCGCGGCGCCGGGTCCTGTGCGCCCAGGTCGTCGGTCGACAGCAACACGCGACTCTCGGCCGGCGCGCGGAGCTCGAGCAGATAGAGCTCGTCCATCACCTCGAACGACTCCGGCAGCCCGCGCGTCAGCGCATGGTCGCGGTCGCACACGTCCACCCGGAACTTTCGGATCGGAGGATGGTTGAGAAAGAACGCTCCGAGCAGGTCGTGGTGGCGAAGCCGCTGCATCGTGCGCCCCGGACGCCCGTCCGGAATCGGCACTGCGCGTCCCCCGCTCGTCCCATGAAATGCGAGCCAGCGACCTCCGGTCTCCAGCCACTTCGCAATCACATCGGCCTGCGCGTCGTCCGGATACGGGCCCGCCACGTAGGTCACCAGGAACTCGCAGGGGTCGAGCCAACCTGCGACGTCCGTAAAATCGCACGAGACGCTGGCGACCACACGCGAGTTGGATTGCAGGACCTCGAGAATTCGGAGTCGTGCGTAGTCGATGTCGTGGCCCGCCGACGATCCGCGCGGAAATCCGCCGGCAACCACATGAGCGCGAATGGGCGTCGAGAGGATCGTCATCCGCGAGAAACCTAGCAGGTTGGCGAAGAACCCCAGACCGAATCAGGCGCTCGATTCGGGCGGGAGTGCTCGTTCGCGGGCTTCAGTACTCGATGACCGAACGGATCGATTTACCCTCGTGCATCAGATCGAACGCATCGTTGATCTTCTCGAGCGGCAGCTTGTGGGTGATCAGCGGATCGATCTCGATCTTGCCATCCATGTACCAGTCGACGATCCGCGGCACGTCCGTCCGGCCACGCGCTCCCCCGAAGGCCGTACCTTTCCAGGTGCGACCCGTCACCAGCTGAAACGGGCGTGTCGAGATCTCCTGCCCCGCACCGGCGACTCCGATGATCACCGACAGACCCCAGCCGCGGTGTGCGCATTCGAGAGCTTGCCTCATCGTATCGACCCGGCCGATGCACTCGAAGCTGTAGTCGGCGCCGCCTCCGGTGAGTTCGACCAGATGCGCCACGAGATCTCCACCGACTTCGTTCGGGTCGACGAAGTCCGTCATCCCGAACTGCTCGGCGAGCTGGCGCTTCGCCGGGTTCGTGTCGACTCCGACGATGCGGTCGGCTCCGACCAGCCGCGCTCCCTGCAAGACGTTGAGTCCGATCCCGCCGAGTCCGAACACGACGACACTCGAGCCGGGGCGAACCTTCGCCGTGTGGATCACTGCGCCGAGACCCGTCGTCACGCCGCAGCCGATGTAACAGACCTTGTCGAAGGGAGCGTCGGAACGGATTTTCGCGACGGCGATCTCCGGCAGCACCGTGTGGTTCGCGAACGTCGACGTCCCCATGTAGTGGAAGATCGGCTCTCCGTTCGCGGAGAAGCGGCTGCGGCCGTCCGGCATGAGCCCCTGACCCTGGGTCGCGCGAATCGCGACGCAGAGATTCGTCTCGGGATGCAGGCAGTACTCGCAGGTTCGGCACTCGGGCACGTACAGCGGAATGACGTGGTCGCCCGGCTCGACCGAGGTGACTCCCGCGCCGACCTCCAGCACGACTCCGGCCCCTTCGTGCCCGAGGATCGCAGGGAAGAGCCCTTCGGGGTCTGCGCCCGAAAGCGTGTAGGCATCCGTGTGGCAGACGCCGGTCGCCTTCAGTTCGACGAGAACCTCACCGGCTTGCGGGCCTTCGAGTTCGACTTCTTCGATCTCGAGAGGCGCCTTCGCCGCCCGTGCTACCGCTGCCCTCGTCTTCATCGTCTGCCCTCCCCGCTCGACGAGCCGGGCTTCACGACCCGCCGACCCGAGCGAAGCCGGAGTCTAACGTCTCAACCCGCACAGACCGGCCCCGGCGGGGACTCAGAACCAGGCAATCCCCAGCGCGCTGAAGGCAGCTCCAAGAACGAGCAGCAGCGCCGCGGCCGCCGCCCGCGGCGCCGCGAGCGAGGTGCGGGGCAGACGTTGCAGCAGCCCCGCACCAAAGACGCCGGTCACGAACACGAGCGCGGTGTAACCCAGCGAAAAACCCACCATGGCGACGACGGGCAACCCCGGGACTCCCGTGGCGGTCGCAGCCGCGAGCACGCCTCCGATGAGCGGACTCGCGCACGGGGACGTCACGAGCGAGAACGCAGCGCCGGCCCCGACCGGACCGAGCGTGCGCCCGGTTCCGAAGGCCTGTCCGGCAAACGGCACCGGGATCACTTCGAGCGCGATCAAGCCGAACGCGAGCATCACGAGCCCGGCGACGATCAAGACGGGCCCACGCTGTTCGATCAACAGGAAGCCGGCCAGATCTCCGAGCAGCCCGAGCGCGGCCAGAGCCAGTGCCGAGCCGAGCACGAAGCGGGCCGAGAGACCCACGGCCCGGCGACCGGTCGCTCCGGCGACGCCGATCGTCGCGAGGTTCAGCGGGACGAGGGGCAGCACGCACGGCGAGATGCTCGCCAGCAGCCCGCAGCCGAAACCGATGACGGGCAGCAGGAACCAGGCGGTGTCCCCAAGTCCCCCTAGATCCACCAGACTCGCCAGCGCGAACTCGGCGTCGACGAGCCAGGTGGACAGCGGCGCCCACCAGAGAGGCGCAGCAGCCGCCGCAAACGCGGCGGCTGCCAACGGCCCCAGGAAGGCCGAGTGCCTCCAGAGCGGAGTCTGCGGAAACGACTCCGCCATCGACTCAGACCTCTCCCTGGCGCGCCTTCTCGACTGCGGCCAGATAGGGCTCCGTCGAAAGCTCTCCCTTGTAGACGGCCACGGGCTCCTCGGTCCCCGGGCGCAGGACCGCCACGGTCCCCGTCTTCGACTTGTAGGCGTCGAAGAAGGCGGAGATGCCCAGTGCCTTCGCCTCGGCTGCCGACTTGGCCACCGCATCCTTGTCGGTGACGTCGAGCACGACGAGTCGTGCGGTCGCCCCGAGCTCCTCTCCGAGCTCCGCCATCGTCGGGTTCAGCTTGACGCAGGTTCCACACCAATCCGCGTGAATCTTCACGACCAGCGGCACCATGGCCTCCGCTTCCTCGTGGTGGTCTGCCTGGACCGCGGCCGCGAGTGCCAGCATTGCGATCGCACTGAGGAGCGTCTTGGCGAGCAAATTCTTCATCATCGAATCCTCCGCGGGGTACTTCGAGTGCGAGTCCCCAAGATCCGGATACGGCCCGGACCGCACGGAGGTTACGACAATCGTCCGGACCAGCGATCGGCCCCGATCTGACCGGCGAGGCGATCGAGACCGCGCTCCAGCCGGCGCCGGCGACTGGCACTCGGAGTGCAGCCGGGCTCCCAGCGCAACTTCCTGACCTCGAGCACTCCGCGACTCCGATCGAACCGCGGATCGAGTCGCCCGACCAGCTTCTCGCCATCGAGGAGAGCCATCACGTAGTACCCGTGTTGCCGCTTCGCGGGCGGCACGAAACCTTCGAATCGATACGCGAACCCGAACGTCCGGAGGGTCCGGTCGCGATCCCGCAGCAACGGGTCGAACGGGCACAAGAGCCGGATCCTGCGCGGAGCGTCCCTCACCGTACGCACGCGGCGCCGCCAATCCGAGAACGCGAATGCTGCGCGCGGCTCGGCTCCAGACGCGTCGGCCACGCGAACGGGCACGAGGCGTCCGGAGCCGACCGAAGCCTCGCACCACGCGCGTGCGTCCGCGATCGGGATCGCGTTGAAGAAACGCGCGAGCTCCGTCGGCGTCGCGAAGCCAAGGCGGCGCAGCGCTTCGGTACAGGCCCAGTCCAGATGTTCGGCCGGGTCCGTGGCCGATCGCGGGTGCGGCCCCGGCAGCGTCCGCTCGAGCAAGTCGTAGACCTTCTGGAATCCATCGCGTCGCGTGATCGCGAACCGCCCGCAATGCCACAGCAGCTCGAGCGCGAATTTCGCGGGCTTGGCCCGCCCCCACCATGAGTGCCGCTGCGCCCCTGCGGGCGGGGCTTCGAAGTCGGTGGTCTGGAGAGGGCCCTCCTCGACGACGCGGGCCTCCACTTCCGCAAGGAGCCGCTCCGGATCTGATCCGAGGCGAGCGCGCCAGCGGTAGCCGGGACTCAACAGCCGCGCCCGGGCGCGTCGAAAGCGATGCACCCAGTGACCCAGCCACGGCGTGGGTACGATCGACGCGTCATGGGTCCAGTGCTCGAAGAGCGAGCGATCTCGCTCGAGCAGCCGTTTCAAGTCTTCCGGCCGATATCCATCGAGGCGAGCCCCGAGGATCAGATGGTGCGCGCGCGCGACGGCCTGGATCGCGTCGACCTGGACGAAGCCGAGATCCGCGACCGTCTTTCGGACCGCGGCCCGGGTCGCCGTGCGCGCCGGATCGAGCGTGAGACCTTGACCGGAGAGCAGCAATCGTCGCGCATCGCGAATCGTGACGTCGATCGGTCCGGGTCTCGCCACCCTCCGACGGTAGGCGAACCGCAGGGCCCCGTGCTAAGCGTCGCCCATGAACGCCAGACTTGGAGAGTTGGTCGACCTTCTCGACCTCGAAGAGATCGACACCGACGTCTATCGAGGCCAGAACGAGTCCGATCGAGAAGGCCGGTTGTTCGGGGGGCAGGTCGCAGCCCAGGCGCTCGCTGCCGCGGGGCGCAGCGTCGAAAACTGGTTCCCGCACTCCTTGCACGGGTATTTTTTGCGCCCGGGCGACCCTGCCCGTCCGGTCCTGTATACCGTCGACCGCATTCGGGACGGGCGCTCCTTTGCCACCCGACGCGTCGTTGCGCTCCAGGGTGGGCGCGCCATCTTCAATACCGCGATCTCGTTCCATGGCGACGAGCCCGGCCACGAACACCAGCAGCCGATGCCCGAAGCACCGGCGCCCGAAGAAGTGCCGAGCTGGCCCGAGCTCGTCGATCAACAGCGTGCCAATCTGCCTGACAGGGTGATGCCCTGGGTCCACCGCGAACGATCCATCGATCTCCGTCACGTGCAGATCCCCAGCTACCTCGGCGGCGATCCGTTCGAGGGACCCGGGCTCATCTGGTTCCGAGCAGACGGTGAGATCTCAGACCATCCGCTCTTGCATCAATGCATCATCACCTACACGTCGGACATGTCGCTGATCGACAACATGGTGCGCAGCTACGTGCGCACGACACCCGGTCGGCCCCTCATGACCGCAAGCCTCGACCACGCGATCTGGTTCCATCGCAGGACGCGAGCAGACGACTGGCTGCTCTACGTCCAGGACAGCCCCGCCGCTGCGGGAGCGCGCGGGTTCGCACGCGGCACGATCTTCACACGGGAGGGCGTCCTCGTTGCGTCCGTCGCCCAGGAGGGTCTGATGCGTCCGACGACCGAACCCGAGGATCGTTCTCAGTGACGAGCGCCCTGTCGCCGGAGTCCGCCGTTCCCGACTGGGACATGACCCCGTGGTTCGACGCGTTCGCGAGCCCGCAGTATCTGAAGTTTCGCGTAGAACTCGAGAACGAGCTGGCCGAACTCGAGACGTCGTGTGGGGCGCTCGGCGCGATCGCGCCTGCGACGCGCAACGCGTGGGCGGAGTGGCTCGTCCGTCTCGAAGACTGGGGCACGCGCCACAGCCACCTGGGCGCCTACCTCGGCTGCCTGAGTGCGGCCGACGCACGCGACGAAGCGGTCTCCCGTGACGTCTCCGACGGAGCGAGACTGCGCGCGCGCGTGGCAAAGCTGTTTACCCGAGTGCGCACCGAACTCGGCGCCGCCAACGAGTCCGACTTCGGGGCCGTCGCCGAACATCCCGATGTCGCGCACGCGGCCTACTTTTTGGGGCGCCTTCGAGAGCAGGCCCGCCAGCGCATGCCTGCCGACCTCGAAGACCTCGCTGCCGACCTCGAGGTGTCCGGCTTCTCCGCGTGGGGCCGGCTCTACGATCAGGTGTCGGGCCGACTCGAATTCGACCTGCAGGTGGAGGGGCAAGCCTCTCGCCGCCTCCCCGTGTCGGTCACACGCAGCCTGCTCGGCGACGCCAACGCCGCGGTCCGGCGCGCCGCACTCGAGGGCGCGAACACTGCCTGGGAGTCCGAGGGCGACGTGCTCGCGGCTTGTTTGAACGGAATTTCAGGAACCCGGCTCGAGCTCTACCGGCGCCGCGGAATCCCGCACTTCCTGGATCCGGCACTCTTCGATGCAGGCATCACGCGCGCGACGCTCGACGCGATGCTCCAGGCCGTGCGGGACCGGTCCGAACTCCCGCGCCGCTACCTGCGTGCGAAGGCACGCGCGATGGGAGTGACTCGGATCGGCTTCCAGGATCTCGAAGCGCCTCTTCCGCACGAAGGCGAGACGGAGAAGGTTCCGTGGCCCGACGCGCGAGCTCGGGTCCTCCAGGCCTTCGAAGCGTTCCATCCGCCACTCGGGAACCTCGCCCAACGCGCATTCAACGCGCGCTGGATCGATCACACGCCGCGCGCCGGGAAGCGCCCGGGAGGCTTCTGCTCGACATCTGTCTGGAGCGGCGAGTCACGCATCTTCATGACGTTCGGCGGCACCAGCGGGGACGTCTCGACACTCGCTCACGAGCTCGGCCACGCATTCCACGGTGCGGTCATGAGCGATCAGCGGCCGTGGGCGCGGCGCTACCCGATGACGCTCGCCGAGACCGCGTCGACCTTCGCCGAGCAGGTCGTCAACCAGGCCCAACTCGACGACCCCGCCGTCAGCGCCCACCAGCGCAGGGAAGTGCTCGATCGGCGCCTTCAGGACGCGGCCGCGTTCATGCTCAACATCCCGATGCGATTCACGTTCGAGTCCCGGCTCTACGAAGAACGCGCCGACGGAGAACTGTCGGTGAAGCGGCTGTGCGAACTGATGCACGAAGAACAGGTCGCCTGGTACGGCGACGCGCTCGATCCCGAACAGCTCGACCCGTGGTTCTGGGCGTCGAAGCTCCACTTCTACATCACGGGACTTTCGTTCTACAACTTCCCTTACACGTTCGGCTACCTGCTCAGCCTCGGATTGTTCGCACGCGCGCGCGCCGACGCGAGCTTCCTGCCTCGGTACGAAGCCCTGCTCTGCGAGACCGGCACCGCATCCGCGCCCGACGTCGTCCGCCACAGCCTGGGCGAAGACACCGAGACCACCGGTTTCTGGGACGCCTCCCTCGACCTGATCGAAGACGATCTCGATCGTTTCGAACGCGAGGAACCGGCCGGATGAGGAGCCGCCTCGCCGCTGCTCTCGCGAGCGCGGCGTGGCTGATCTGTGGAGCGTGCGCGCCCCCTTCGCCCCCGTCCGTGTTGTTGGTGACCTTCGACACGACGCGCCACGACGCGCTCGGATTCGCCGGAAACGAAGCTGCGAGGACTCCCCACCTCGACGCGCTCGCGGCTCGCGGGCTCGTGTTCGAACGGGCGTACGCGAGCGCGGGCATCACCCTGCCCTCACACACGACCCTCCTCACGGGCCTCGAGCCCCATGCCCATGGAGTTCGCGACAACGGGCGCTTCGCGCTCCCCTCCGAGGAGGTGACGCTCGCAGAGCGTTTGACGGAAGCCGGCTGGGAGAGCGCGGCGTTCGTCTCAGCGTGGGTACTCGCCCCGGCTTTCGGGCTCGACCAGGGGTTCTCGCGGTATGGCGCACAAGTCCGGGCCACCTCATCCCACCCCCTCGACCTCGGCGTCGCCCAGAGGCCGGGCGAAGAAGTGACCGACGCTGCGCTGTCCTGGCTTTCCGGTCGGGAAGGCGAAGACCCGTTCTTTCTCTGGGTGCACTACTACGACCCACATCTGCCGCGCACCGAATCGGCGCTCGCGACCGAAGACCCCTACCTCGCCGAGGTCGAGCACGCGGATTCGGAACTCGGCCGCTTGCTCGCCGGGATCGACTCGCTGCACCCCGGGCGGGAGCTGCTCATCGCATTCACAAGTGATCATGGCGAGTCGTTCGGCGCCCACGGCGAAGCCACCCACGCGCTCCTCGCGTACGACTCGACTCTTCACGTGCCCCTGCTTCTCGCCGGACCCGGGCTCCCTCGCGGAGTCCGCAGTCCCGTGTTCGCTCGTCACGTCGACCTCGTCCCGACACTCCTGGCGCGGCTCGGTCTCCCGGAGCACTCCGGATTGCCGGGGCGTGACCTCGTCACTGCCGCAGAGGCAACGGGCGCCCTCCCCTCACCGATCGGATGGTTCGAAAGCCGCTCGCCGTCCCTCAGCCTCGGCTGGGCCCCCCTCGACGGCGTTCGCGACGCGCGCTGGAAGCTGACCGCGCGGCCGGCGCCGGTCGAACTCTACGACCTCCGCCTCGACCCGAACGAGCGAGACAACGTCGCCGCCGAACACCCCGGTGTCGTTGAGCGATTGGGGCGCCTCCACGCGGAGCGGCTCGCTGCAGAAACCGCAGCCACGAACCGCGCCCGGCGAACCCACGTTCCGGACGAGACGAAAGAACGCCTCGCGACGCTCGGCTATGTCGAAGCCGCCGGGCAGTGGCCGTCCGGGCAAGAACCGGATCCACGGCGCTGGGCCCGTGCCCACGCGCTGGTCGATGTGGCCCGCGGGGCCGCACAGCAGGGTCGATTCGACGAGGCGATCGCCGCGCTCGAAGCGATGCGGCACAGCCCCGCACTCCGCCCGCTCGTGCTCCGGACTCTCGCGCCTCTCTATCGCGAACGCGGCCGGTTCTCCGAAGCGGCGCAGGCGTACATCGCGTACGAGCGGCTGACGGGGGCACGCGAGGCCCGCTGGGGACTTGCCGAGACCTACCTCGCAGAAGGCCGACCGGAGCGAGCGCTGAATCTCTTCCCGGCCGAGAGCGGGGAGGACCGCGCCGCCGCCCTGCGCGCGCGCGCACTCAGTGCACTCGGACGCCACGAGGACGCCGACCGGGAGCTCGAAGGCCATTTCAAAGCGCGACTCGACGGCCTCCGACTCCGCGCGCTTCTCGTGCTCGATGCCGCGCCGCGACCGGAGGACGAGGAAGGGCTGCGCCTGCTCTTGCGGGCCGCCCCGAACGATCCGGAGCTTCGGGCCACGCTCGGCTTCTGGCTCGCAGTGTGGGGCGGAGACAGCCGAAGCGCGGAAGCCACCACAATCCTGCGCGCCGCCCGGTCGGATGCTGTCGGCTCGGATGCCATCGGGTCGGATGCCGTGGGCGCTGCGGCCGTCCTTTCCCACGTGGGCTGGGGTCTCCACAAGCTCGGCTTCTCCGACGAGGCGATCGCCGCACTCGAAATTGCAATCGCCGCCGACCCCGGGCGCCATCTCGATCGGGTGCGGCTCGGAATCCTGCTGAGCGAAGCACGCCAGCCGGCGCGCGCGCGCGCGCTCCTCGAGGAGAGTGTCATCGCTCGGCCGGCCGCCGCCTGGGCCCCCGCGGCACGCCGGGCACTGACCGCACTCGATGCCAATCCCGGGGACGAGCACGGGGAGCCCGGTTGATGCGGTCCGAGCACCGTCGAGCCCGCGGCCATGCGCGCATTTGCACGCTCGCAATCGCGTGGCTGCTCGGCTGCAGCCCGGCGACGCCTCCCGCGCCGCGGCCCGACGTCATCCTCGTCACGCTCGACACCGTCCGCGCCGACCGGCTCGGCGCCCACACGCCGCACCTTCTACAACTCGCTCGCCAAGGGGTGCGATTCGAACGCGCCTTCAGCAGCAGTCCTCTCACGCTGCCCTCGCACGCCACTTTGCTGACCGGGTTGAGGCCCCGCGAGCACGGCGTGCGAGACAATGGTCGATTCATGCTGCCCTCGGGGCTCCCGACCGTCACCGAAGCGCTGCGCGACGCAGGCTGGGCGACCGGTGCCTTCGTCGGCTCGTTCGTGCTCGATGCGCGCTTCGGACTCGACGCCGGCTTCGACCACTACGACGATGCCGTCACCGAGACGCCGGACCCGCTGTCGTTCGCATTTCCGGCACGCCGCGGCGCAGAAGTGACCGACCGCGCGCTGGCGTGGGTCGACTCCACCTCCGGAGCCTTCTTTCTGTGGGTTCACTACTTCGACGTCCATGCGCCCCGCGCTCCGCCCACCCCTTTCGATCAGCTCGGCGACCCCTACGACGGCGAACTCGCGTACGTGGACGACCAGGTGGGCCGCCTGCTGCGCGGATTGCGGGAAGCCCACGGCGATCGGCCGCGCACGATCATCGTCGTGGGCGACCACGGGGAGGCCCTCGGCGAGCATGGCGAAGCCACCCATGGCGTCCTCGCGTACGACGCCACCCTGCATGTCCCGATGATCGCCGTCTCCCACGACCTCCCTGCCGACATCTCGTCGAGCGAATTCGTCCGCACTCTCGACGTCGCGCCCACGCTGCTGCGCGCCGCCGGGCTGCCGGACCTGCCCGCGGCGCGAGGAGTTCCACTCCAGGAGGTTTCTGCGGGGAACGCACCTCCCCGCTTCGACACCTTCGAAGCACTGAGCCCCTCGTTCGGACTCGGCTGGGCCGAACTCCACGGCATCCGCGACGAGCGCTGGAAGCTCACTCTCTCCCCGGAGCCTCGCGAGTTGTTCGACGTTCTCGAAGACCCGAACGAACTCGATGATCGGCGCGGCGAGGAACCGGACGTCGTCGCGAAATTGCGCGCCGCATACGAAGAGCTTCCGAAGCCGGCAGAGATCCGACCCGGATCCCCGGCTCTCTCGGCGGCAGAGCGCGGTCACCTCGGGGCGCTTGGCTACTCCGTGGCGACGGCACCGGGCCAAAGAGAGGGGCCTGCTCCGGATCCGCGACGGTTTGCCGAAGCGCTCGCCTGGATCGAGTCCGCACGGGCGGAAGCGGCCCGCGGCGACCTCGCGCGCGGTGAAAAGCTCCTCGCAGCCCTCGCCGAGAGCTCGGTACTGCGCGGGCGAGCGCTCCCGAGCCTCGCGGCAGTCCAGCGCGCCGCGGAAAGGTTCGACGCCGCCATCGCCACGCTGCGCGCCTGGCAGGCCGAGGTCAACGCCCTCGAACCGACGTTGGCTCTCGCCGATGTGCTTCTCGACGCGGGATATGGCGAGGCTGCACTCCGTGAGCTCGAACCGTTGCCCGAGTCCCCCGCCGCTGACGAACTGCGCGCGGCGGCGCTCCGCTCCGTCGGGCGATTCGATGAAGCCATCGAAGCTGCCGAGCGCGCGCGCACGGCCGCGCCGGGCAGCGATCGCGCCCTCGCGGAGCTTGCTTGGGCCCGCGCAGCCCGCGATGGGGCGGCCGCCGAAGTCGGACGCCTCGAACCCACGCTCGCGTCCGTCGACAGCCCGTCCAGTTGGCCACTGAGCCGCGAACTGCTCGCAGAGCTCCATCGGCTCACGGGCCACGACCGGCGAGCGCGCGCAGCGCTCGAGGCCCAGGCCGAGCCGCCGCCGCGCCACCGCGCGCTCCTCGGTGCAATGGCCGCCGAGCGAAACGCCCTCGACGAGGCGAGAGCCCACTACGAGGCCGCGCTCGAGAGACTCCCCTATGTCGCCCCGTGGCGCGTCGCGCTGGCGGGCGTGCTCGATCGGCAAGGGGACCATGACGCCGCGCTGGCCCTGTACGACCAGCTCTTGATCGTGAGCCCGACGGACGCCACCTACCACCTCGACCGGGGCGCAATTCTCGCCCGAAGCGGGCAACCGGGTGGTGCGGCGCTCGCCTACGACCGCGCGCTCGAACTCGACCCGACCCTCGCCGAACCCCACTTCAACCGCGCGTTGCTGCAACTCGAACGGGGGGACGAACCCGGAGCCATCCACAGTCTCGAGCGCGCCGTCGAACTGCGGCCGGACTACGCCAAGGCGCACCTCCTCCTGGCACGCTTGCTGGGTGCGGCCGGCGACCCGCGCGCGGCCGAGCACGCGGACCGCGCCCTCGCGACCGAGCTGCCCAAGTAGTCCGAGTAGCCTGAGTAGTCCGAGTAGCCTGAGTAGCCCTCTCCCACTCGCGGGCCGATGCTCATTTGACACGCATCGTGCCGATGCCAGACTCGACCCCGCATGTGGCGCCTCCTCCCGCTCTTGCTCCTCGCGTGGACCCTCGGCTGTGGCGACGCCGCCGAACGCGACCTCCCGTCGGTCCCGGCCTCCACGCCGACACCGGACCCGGTCGCGAGCACGAAACCGACGGTCACACGAAATGCCGACGGAACGTTCAACGTTCACGCGACTGGCCAACCCCGCGTCCGAATCCTCGACGCTCTCGCGGACGCGGCCGGATTCGGCATCGTGCCCGGCCGAGGAGCTCCAGCGCCTCGACCTTTGACGTTGCAACTGGAACGGGTTTCCGTCGACGCCGCCATCGGCGGGGTGTTGCAGGGAACCCCGCACCACCTGCACTACGAGCGCCGAGCTGACCGGGGCGCAGTCGAATTGCGGCGCGTGACTCTCGGCTTGCTCCCTCCGCCCGAAGCCCGCGGCGAGGGACGCGCGCGACTCGGTCAACGGCTGCTCGAACGCCGGCGAGTCCTCGCGGAGCGCACACCCGCAGACCTCGAGCAGTTGCGGATCGAGCGCAAGGAACGCTCCGCCGAGCGCCGGGCCTGGATCGAGAACCTCCGCGACTCTCCGATCGACGACGACCGCAGCCGCGCGGCGAGTCTGATGAAGCCCGAGCGGGACCTCGATGCTCTCGTCGGGTACCTGCTCGAGGACGAGAGCGCAGAGGTGCGCGAGCGAGCCGCGGAGTCGCTCGCGGATGCGGCTGCGGGCGAAGACGCGATCACCGCGGCCGAGGTCCTGATCGAAGCGCTATCCGACTCCGAACCGCAGGTCGTGGCGGCGGCCGTCGCTGCACTCGAAGACGTCCACGACACGCTTCCGGATGCCGAGATTCGGCGCGCAGTCGGTGAACTTCGGGAACATCCCGACCCGGCGGTGCGGGATGCGGTCGAAGACTTCATCCGCTGGACTTCCGAATGAGCCGGTGCGCGTGCCTCGTCTTCGCCGTCACCGCGGTCCTGCTCGCCTTCGGCTGTGGCGACACGCCCGGAAGTACAGGTGCGGACGGGCCTCGGAACGCCCTCGGCGAGCCGCTGGCATCCCGCATCGAGCGGCACGCGGACCGCTACGACCTGCGCGTCACCGAGGCCGCGATCGGCGAGGTGCTCGAGCGACTCGCCGAGGCCGGGGGCTTCTCTGTCGAATCGGAGGGGGCACAGCCGGGTTGGCGCGAGAAGCCAGTCAGCCTCGCGCTCGACGGCGTGGCGCTCGAGCGCGCACTGCATTCCGTTCTGGCGGAAGTTCCCCATCACCTCCACTACGAATGGGTGAGCGGAGCCGAGCCCGGCGGTCCGCCCTGGCCCGAGGCGCCCGTGCATCTGGCTCGGGTGACGGTCGGTCCGCTCTACCGGCAACCCCCGTGGCGCGATCCCGGAGCGTCCGCGTCGGCTCGTCGGCGGAGAACGCCCGAGACGCACGGCGACGGACTCGAAGACCGCGACCCGGACGTCCGCGCGCGCGCGGCGACTGTGCTCGAACCCTCTGGATCCGGACTCACCGCGCTGGCGGACACGCTCCGCAACGATCCGAGCCCTGCGGTGCGTCACAGCGCGGCCCGAGCGCTCGCAGGAGGACGCGGTCTGCACACCTACCCGATCCTGCTCGAGGGACTCGAGGACGCGGACCCCGAAGTCGTCGTCACGGTCATCGAGTCCCTCGAGGACGCGTACGACGACCACCCCGTCCCTGAGATTCGCGAGCGAGTAGCGGAGTCGGCCCAACACCGCGACGCTCGGATTCGCGCGGCGGCCCAGGATTTTCTCGACTGGGTAGAGGAGTAGGCATGAGCGAACCCAGCGGACCCCTCGAGGGCATCCGGGTCCTGGACCTGACGACCATGATTTCGGGCCCGATCGCGACCCGAATCCTCGGCGACCAGGGAGCCGACGTGATCAAGATCGAGGCGCCCGGCGCAGGCGACCTGGTGCGACACATGGGGATTCGCAGAGGCGGCGATCTTTCCGCCACGTTCGTGTCGAGCAACCGGAACAAGCGGGCGATCGTCCTCGACCTCAAGACGGAGCCTGGCCGTGCGGTGCTGTTCGACCTCGTCCGAAGCGCGGACGTCTTCGTCCAAAACTTCCGTCCGGGCACCGCCGACCGCATGGGCCTCGGAGAGGATGCTCTACGCGCGCTTCGACCCGACCTCATCTATGTCTCGATCTCCGGCTTCGGCGACACCGGGCCGTATGCAAACAAACGCGTTTACGACCCGCTCATCCAGGCCCTCTCCGGGCTCGCAGACGTGCAGCGCGATCGCGCGACCAACCGACCCCGCATGGTTCGGACCATCGTGCCCGACAAGCTGACGGCCGTGACGGCGGCCCAAGCCATCACAGCCGCGCTCTTCGCGCGCACTCGCACCGGCAAGGGGCAACACGTGCGCCTCGCGATGCTCGACGCAATGGTCGCGTTTCTCTGGCCGGAGGCTTTCGCCGAGCTCACGTTTCCCGACCACCAGTCCCGTCACGGCGAGCGCGGTTCGCTCGCTCCCGAGCTCATCTACGAGACGGCCGATGGTTTCATCACTGCGGGAGCCGTCTCGGATTCGGAATGGCAGGGACTTTGCGGGGCCCTCGAGCGCCCGGAGTGGCTCGAGGACGAGCGATTCAACACCCCGGGTGGCCGCGTCGCGAACGCAGAAGAACGCTTGACGCTCACCGGCGAAGTGATGGCGACGCGCACGACCGAGGCGTGGCTCGAAAGACTCGACGCCGAGCAGGTTCCCTGCGCTCCGATCCTGCGGCGCTGGGACCTCCCGGACCACCCCCAGGTCGCAGCGAACGAGCTCATTCGGGAGGTCGAGCACCCGCGCGCGGGGCCGATGCGTGAAGCCCGGCCGGCCGCTCGCTTCAGCGCGGCGAACGAGGGAGGCGACCGCCCGGCGCCCGGCCTCGGGGAGCACACGGACGAAGTCCTCAGCGAAGCCGGCTACAGCCCGGGCGACATCCAGGCCCTTCGCACGAGCGGTGCGATCGCGTGATCTCGCTGCTGCCGGTTCCGCGCGAGTCCTCTCCGCGCGCTGGCTCCCTCACCGCCCCGCATCGCGTCGCTCTCGCACTGTCGGGGAAGTCCTACCCGGCCGCCGAGGCCGCGCTCGAAGACCTGTTCGCGGCACGGGGCGCGGTGCGCTGCGCTCCGGGAGCCCCTGACGCCACGACCTGCAGTCTGCACGTCGGCGCCGACCTGCCGCCCGAAGGCTACTCCCTCGAGATCTCCCAGACAGGCGTCGACATCGCCGCCTGCGACGCCGCGGGTGCACTCCACGCGGTGCGGACCTGGGCGCAGCTCTGGCCGGCACGCGCGACCGCGCTGCCGGCGGTCTCGATCCGGGATTGGCCTGATTTTCCGAGGCGCGGCTTCATGCTCGACATCTCGCGCGACCGCGTTCCGACCTCCGCCGAGCTGAGAGCGCTGGTGGACCGGATGGCTGCGCTCAAGCTGAACGTGCTCCAGCTCTACACCGAGCACACCTTCGCGTTCCGCGACCACGAGACGGTCTGGCGCGACGCGTCTCCGCTGACACCGGAGGAAATCCGGCAGCTCGACGCCTACTGCGCAGCGCGCGGCATCGAACTGGTGCCCAACCAGAACAGCTTCGGCCACATGGAACGCTGGCTCCGACACCCGGAGTATCGGCACCTCGCGGAGCGCGAGGACGGCGGAGGCTGCCTCGTGCCCGGGGAAGCCAGCGCGGCGTTCGTCCGCTCGCTCTACGACGAGCTGCTTCCGTGTTTCGCGAGCAAACGGCTCAATATCGGCTGCGACGAGACGTTCGACCTCGGCAAGGGCCGCAGCCGAGAAGCATGCGACGCAAGCGGGGTCGGGCGCGTCTACTGGTCCCATCTCCAGCGACTCTTCGAGGATTTGCAGCGCCGCGAGCAGCACGCAGAGTTCTGGGGCGACATCGTTCTCCAACACCCCGAGCTGATCGGGGAACTCCCGCGCACGGGCATCACCGCACTGGCCTGGCACTACGAGGCCCCGCGAGACCCGGACTCCCTGCCGGGCGCCCTGCTCCGGGTGCTCGCCGGCTTCGGATGGAGCCGCGAGCATATTGCCGGGTTCTCCGGACACGCACCCGCCTTCGAAGCGGCCGGCGTTCCATTCGAGGTCTGTCCCGGAACTTCGAGCTGGAACACGTTCATTGGCCGCTGGACCAATGCGCGCGAAAACATCGAGGACGCGCTCGACTGGGGCCGCCGTTCCGGTGCGGAGGGAATGCTGCTCACCGACTGGGGGGATAACGGACACCTCCAGCCGCCCTGCATCAGTTGGCCGGGCCTGGCGTTCGCAGCGGCGACCTCCTGGTGCGCGGAGAGCCAGTCGGGGCTCGACCTCGCCGAAGCGCTCGGGACCCACGTATTCTCCGACCGCACCACGGCGGAGGCGGTGCTCGACCTGGGAGACGCACACACCGATACGGGGCTCGAATCGATCAACTCGGCGCCGTTCTTCGTGAGTCTCCGACTCCCTCTCGACGCCCCGCCGAACGCCGCCCTCCTCCGCGGTGAACCGGACGCGGGCAAACTCCACAAGACTGTCGAACGCATCGAGGCCGCGTGCGAGCGCCTCACCGGCGATGACGGCGTGAGCGCCGACCTCCGCCAGGCGGGAGGTCTCGCGCGTCACGGAACCTGGCGACTGCTGCGCGGGCGGCTCGGAACGGGCCCGGGCCTGACCGAACTCGCGGCCGATCTCGATGCGCTGCGGGCCGGGCAACGCGAACGCTGGCTCGTGCGCGCGAGACCGGGCGGACTCGAAGACAGCCTCGCGCGCCTCGACCGGGCGCGCGACGAATACGCCGGAAGTGGCAGCGCGTGAAGGATCCGACCGTCCAGAGAGCGGGCGCACCGGAAGCTTCGAACGAGCCCGGGCGTTCATTCTCGATTCCACGGTTTCGGGCGCCCACCTAGCGGCGGCGATTTGCCCCAGTGCGACCCGGGAGCTCGCGAACACCGGCCCGTCGGACTGCCGGAGAGACCCTTTGGGTAGCGCTGCCGCCCAGCGCTCGCTATTCGACGAACATGAGAAGCCTTTCATTCGCGGCGGCATGCTTCATCGGGCTCGTCACACCGGGCGCAGTGCTCGGCGAGGATACGCCCATCGCAGAACCGCGCGCGACGATGCACCAGGTCTTCGAAGCACTCTCGATCCTGCTGCCGGCGAGCCTCTCCGAAGGCGCCCTCCGCGACCCGGAGCAACGCGATCGCTACCAGCTCGAGTTCGAGCGACTCGCGCAGGCGGCCGGACGACTTGCCGACCACGGAGTCGAGCGCGACGACGTCTTCCAGACCCTCAGTCGCTCCCTCGAGGACGATGCCGAAGACGCCGCGAGCTTGTATGCGCGCGGCCGGATCGAAGAGGCTGCCTTTCAGCTCCAGCATCTCACGGGGCGGTGCGTCGCATGTCACTCGCGCCTGCCGAGCGCCCGCGAATATCCGCTCGCCGAAAGGCTGATGAGCCGAACTCAGGTCAGCGAACTCTCGCCCGAGGAACGCGCCCGACTCTACGTCGCGACGAGGCGGTTCGATTCGGCCCTCGGAACCTGGGAAGCGTTGTTCGAGCTCCCCGGCAGCGCACCCGCGTGGCTCGATCGCGGTGGGCAACTCACCGACTACCTGACGGTTGCGGTTCGGGTCACCCAGGAAAGGGACCGCGCCGCCGCCACGCTTCGAAAGATGAGCCGGCGCAATGACACGCCCGCGTACCTGAAGAGCCGACTGGGCCACTGGGCCGAGGCCCTCGAGGTCGCCCCGCAGATCGGGCCGGGTGACAAGGGCGCCGAACGCCGAATCGCCGAAGCCAAGGCATTTCTCGCCCGAGCGGAGTCGCTGAGCGACTTCCCGTCCACGCGCGATGGCCTGGTCGACGAACTGCTCGCCTCGGCCCTGCTCCAGCAGTACGTCGACGAGAACCACGCGATGCCGCGCCCCGCGACGCCCCTGGCGGAGGCGTTCTACCTGCTCGCAGTCATCGAAGCACGCGCCGCGTGGTCGTACTGGATCCCCCAAACGGAGTCGTACATGGAGGCGGCGCTGCGCGCTGCACCCCAGGGTCCCCGCGCGGAGAAGGCCTACGAGCGCATCGAGGAGACTCTCCTCACCGACTATGGCGCGGCGACGGCGGCGGAGCTGCCCGATCCCGAACGAGCCCGATTGACCGCGCTTCGCAAACTCATGGGTCGGGCCGGAGAGGTGGCCACATGAATCTCGTGCGCGCGTTCGTTCTCGTGGGATGGTCCGTGGTCGCAGTCGCGCTGCCGGGGCACTCGGAACCCGTCGAACCCAACGGTCAACCGCTGCTGGCGGAACTCGGCGCCGCCCTGTTTCGCGATCACTGCGCCAGCTGCCACGGGTCGCTCGGACGCGGCGATGGACCGGTTGCGACGTCGCTGAAAGTCCCGCCGGCAGACCTCACCCAGCTTGCGGCCCGGAACGGCGGAGCCTTCCCGGACGCGGAGGTCGCCTCGTTCATCGACGGGCGGTTCGAGCTCGACGCCCACGGCACGCGGGAGATGCCGATCTGGGGTCGTCGCCTCGCGGAACCGATCGCCGGGGGCACGGGCGACGAAGTGGCCCGGGGCCAGATCCAGATCCTCGTCGAGTACCTGAAGACGATCCAACAGCCGGCGCGCTAGCCGGCGCACCCGAACCCCGGGTGCCTGAGCGGCCGGTCCCCAGAGAGTCCGGGCGTCCGACGAACAGGAAGTCAGGGCGTGGGTTCGGCTTCCGGTCGCAGCGCCACTGCGATCCCCTCGGCGTCCGCCACGTACGCCACGGACTCCACCGTCAATCCGTCGAGCCGCATGACGGTCACGTGCCCCTCCTGCCTGGGCAGCCGAACCGTCGGGCCGGGCTCCCGATCGAGGAGCATCCGATACGGGCGCCGCCGCATCGACGGAAGTGCGAACAGCCGCGTGACGAGCGCCGGCATGCGGTGGATATCGGACACGAAGACGGCCCCAAACTGCTCGAGATCCTGCAACGAGGGGTCGGATTCGAGGGCCGAGCCGACCAGATCACCGCCGTCCATGTCGGCCGCGAAGAGGACGACACGCGTCTTCTCGTCGACGCTGCTCGGCTCGCCATGCTGATCGTCGAGCGTGAACGGGACCAGCGAATCCCCAGCGACGTAGGGGGCGGCAGGTTCCTGCGCCGACGCGGCCGCGGCGAACCCTCCCACGAGAAGCGTGAAGAGCAGAAGACGAGCGGTGAAGGCATTTTGCATGGCCGGAGAATCGCACCGTCGGCTCGACTGGCAACTGCTGGGAAGAGCGCTCGAGTTCAGCTCCCGCGCTGAGTGAGAGAGGCGAGTAGCGCCTCCTCGCGGCCCTCGTGCGCGGCGACCCGCGTGATGAAATCGTCGAGCGACGCTTCGACGGAATCGAGCGAATCGGCCACGAGTTCGGCGTTCAGCGCTTCCAGGTCCTGTCGGAAGCGCTTGTGTTCCTCAGAGAGACCGGTGAGCTCGTCTCCCGCCTGAGCGTGCATGCCGCGGAGAGCCGGGAAATAGAAACTGTCTTCGAGACTCGTGTGGGCATCGAACGCATCGCCGAAGCGCTCGAGCGCGCGCTCCGCCCGATCGCGATCACCCTCTCGAAGAGCGACGACGATCAGCCCGTAGAGCGTATCCAACTGGCGATGCTGTGAAGAGATTCGGCGACTCTCTTGGCCCATCCGCGTCCGCAGGCCGGGCTGCGTAACTGGCCGACTCCGACTCTCTTCGTTCATCCGCACTCCTATTCGCTCAGTACTCGGTCACCGTCTCGAGGCGACCGCCCTCTCCCACGACGACTCGCAATCGAGTGAGACAGGCCATGCAGTAGAGGCGATCCCCCGGCCGCAGCTCCCGAGTGGAGCGCACAACGATCTTACACACCGGACAAATCGCCTCGTTGGGTGCGAGCGTATCGGAGTTTCCCTCCCAGCGACGATAGAAGCGACGATATTTCTTCGGCACCTCGTTGAAACCACGGTCGTCGAGCTCGAAGCGCTCTCTCGGCGCATCGGACTCGGGCGACTCGGAACCGAGAAGCGGCTCTCCCGGGGGCGGCGTCATGCGAACCCGAGCCTCCCGACGGCGGCGAGGTAGGTGCTCGCCAGGTCTTCGACTTCCGACTCGGCGCCGCTCACCTCGGCGAGAGTCTCGCGAAAGCAGTCGAGCACGAGCGGGTCGAGTTCGGCTCGCACTTCGGCCAGGCGCGGCGCCACGCTCGGATCTTGTTGGAGACGGCGGCCGAGTTCGCTCTCGCCGAATCCGATGTGGCGACGCTCGTCCTTGACGATCCCGAGCAGCAGCTCCCGAGTGCGTGGATCCGCCAGTTCCGCGTGCCGTCGAAAGACCGAGAACTCCATCTCCTCGAGGATCACGTTCTGGGCGAACAGTGCCGCGTCCCAGTCTCCGCGGCGAACCAGTTCCCAGTGGCGCTCCCGAAACAGCTGGAGCTTCGGCATCGTGCGACTCTCGATCTCGACTTCCGGATCGGTGACTCCGAGTTCGAGCAAGCGGTGCACGAGCACCTCGAGATGGCGTCCCTCGTCGACCGTCTGCGTGCTGAGAAAGATCTTCGACGCCCGGTCGGGGGCCGCTGCGATCAGCGCACCCGCCCCCTCGAGAGCGATCGTTTCCCCGACACAGTAGTTGCAGAGGACCGTGATCAGGCGGTCCCTCTCCGCGGCCTCGAAGGCGACCTCGGGGGTTTCATCGCGGCGCCCATAGGTCGAACCCTCGAGATACCCGCCGACCGCTCCGAACCAGAACTCGAACGATCTCGTGTGCTCGATGAACGCACCCGGATCCCACCGGTGCACGTCGACCCCGGATTCTGCGTCCTCTCTCGGTGCCACCGGCCGGCCCACCTAGGGCCGGGCCGGCGTCTGGTAGTCGAGGCCCATCCGCTCGAGGCGGGTTCGGAACTCCGCGAGAATCGTATCTCCGAGCACCTGCTCGAGTTCCTCGGGGGTCGCCTCTCCGAGGCTCACTCCCTTCCAGGTGCCCTCCTGGCTCTTCTCGACGCCGTGTGATCGCAGCCGTTCGTCGACCTCCGCCTGTGAGGGACCGTCGCGGAACGCCGCGCCGAACGTCGCGAGCATGTGATACGACATGTCGCGCTGGAGCTTCTCGACGTCTGCCTTGCGCTCGGGGTGCTGACGAATCAATGCGCCAATGCGGTTCTCCCCGAACCCGACGTGGCGACGTTCGTCCGCGATCGTTCCCGCGAGCGTGTGCGCGAACTTCGGATTCGCGGTGGCGTTCGAGGCGTGCATCATCTCGAAGACCGCAAATGCCATCCCCTCGAGGATGACGTTCTGACCGACGACACCCGCCACGAAGTCTTTCTTGTCGACCTTCTCGAGCAGGAGGTTCGCGAACTCGACCAGATGCGGATTCGCGCGCGATGCGAGCGTCTCTTCCAGCTCGCCCGCCTTCACTCCCAGGTCGAGCAGGCGCCTCGTGAACACTTCGACGTGACGCGCTTCGTCGAGCGTCTGCGTCGCCAGGAAGCGCTTGCTGGCCTCATCGGGCGCCGCATTGATCAGGCCGGACGACGCCGCCAACGCGCAGCGCTCGCCCATCACGAGCTGCACCGTGGTCTGCACCGCCTGCTCCCGCAGCACCGGATCCTCGACCACGACGGAGGGCTCCGTCTCTTTCGAACCGTGCCCGTACTCCGTATCGACCAAGTATCCCTGGGGACAAGACTCGAGCCAATACTGGATGTCGTAGCCCTTCAGAAAATCGGTCATCGGTTGCGCCCTCCAACGGAACGGGTTTCGCTCCATTCGAGTGCAGGCGACGTGCCAGCCGAAAGTGCGACATGCGTCGCAGTTGCCGCGCCCCGATGGACGTCTCGCCTCAGTCGTCCGCCTCACTGGGATCGGATGCCCCATCGCGACGCGACCTCACGTGGATCGCGTCGACCGAACCGCTCGGGTAGACCGCTCGCAAGAGGTCGCTCTCGGTCAGCAAGCCGATGAGCCGAGGGCCCTCCGGCGCACGGCACACGACCGGCACGCAGCCGCGATCGCCGTCGACCAGGCGGCGGGCGACGATCCCAATGGGTTCTTCCGGGGAGACCCCCTCGACGAACTGCACGAGCGGGTCGACGGAGAGCCGGCTCAGCAGACGTCGCAGCTCAGCCCCCGACGTCTCCGAGCCGCACGCTAGAGACCGCGCCAGCACGTCCCGGTTGCTCAGAAGGCCGACGAGCCGCTCCCCCCGAACGACGGGCACGAAGCGAACTCGGGCCACTCGCATCACCTGCTCTGCCTCGCGCAAGGAGGTCGCGGGCGAGAGGGTGATGAAGCGGCTCCGCATCACGGCCCCGACCCTTTCGCGGGGGTCGTAGGTCGTCCGCCGGGCCGCGGTTTGCGGACGTGCCATGGCGATTCCCTGTGCATCTCGCATGCCAGCGTTGACAGCGGGGCGAAGAACCCCACCTTTAGGGCGGTATGCCCGACGACCTCGCCGCCCGAATCGCCTACTTCGAGTACACCGAGAGCGATCGAGAACTGCTCGCGGGGCTCGCTCCCGCCCTCGAGAAGCACGGCGACACGCTCGTCTCTGCGTTCTATCGCCACCTGCTGTCGTTCGCGGAGACGCGGCACCTGCTCCGGGATCCCGCGGTCAAGGAGCGACTGATGCGCAAGCAGCGAGCGTATCTGCTGAGTCTCGCCGGGCCGGAGATCGACGCCGCCTACGTCAAACAACGACACCGTATCGGGGAGATTCACGAGCAGATCGGACTGGCCCCGACCTGGTATCTCGGTGCCTACGCGCTCTACCTGTCGCTGCTGACTCCGATCATCTTCGAGGAGTTCGCCGGAGACCCGGATCGGTCTGAGCGGACGGTGGTGGCTCTCCAGAAGCTCATCCTCTTCGATTCGCAGCTCGCGATGGAGACCTACATCGAACGCCGCGAGCGCGAACTCGAGTACCTCAATGACGAGCTCAGTCTCTCGGGTCGCGAAATGGCACGAGATCTGGAGTCGCAGGGGGCCGAGCTCCGCCGCACGACTGAGCGAGCACGGGTGGCGGAACATCTGGCTTCGATCGGCACACTCGTCGCTGGGCTCGCGCACGAAATCGGGACACCGATGGGTGTGATCCAGGGACACGCGCGGCTCCTCGAAACCAAGGTGGCCGACGAGCAGTCGCGGTGGCGCCTTCACACCATCCAGGATCAGATCGGGCGCATTTCGAAGATCATTCAGAGTCTGCTGAACATGGCGCGCCCCAGTCGACGCGAGCGGATCCCGGTCGCGCTCGAACCGATCGTCGAGAACACGCTGTCCTTTCTCGAAGAGAAGTTCGAGCGCCGCGAAATCACGGTTTCCCGGAGCTTCGAGGCCGCGCCCGAGGTGATGGGTGACCCCGAGAGACTTCAACAGCTCTTTCTGAATCTCTTCATGAACGCGGCAGACGCGATGCCCGAGGGCGGCGAGTTGCGACTCGGCGTCGAGCCCGGAGCCGAAGGCACGGTTCTGGTGACTGTGGCCGATAGCGGAGCCGGAATCGCCGCCTCGGATCTCGACCGGGTCTTCGATCCGTTCTTCACGACCAAGCCGGCCGGTGAGGGAAACGGGCTTGGCCTCGCCGTGGTGCAGGGGATCGTCACCGACCATGGCGGCGAGATCACGGTGTCGACCGGCCCGCAGAGCCCCGATTCGGGAAACGACACCCCGGGCACCTGTTTCCACATCTCTCTGCCGGTGGCCTGACCTCTGCCTGGGGCCTGCTCTCTGCCGGTGGCCTGATGCCCGACGCCCCATTTTGCCCCAACTAGAACGGGTCAAAATGGTACAATTGCTGTCTCATTGAGCAGGAGACGCGCCGCCACGTTGGCACATCTCCTGCTCTTTGATTCGTACCCAGATGCCCATCCCGAAACGCCTGCTGCTCGTCGACGACGACCGCGCGATGCGCGAACTGCTCGCCTCTCTCTTCAGCGAGGTGGGACACCTCGTGACCGAGGCGACCTCTGCCGAGGAGGCGATCGCGAACCTCGAAGACGAGGAGTTCGACGTCGTCCTCAGCGACATCCGAATGCCGGGCCGCTCGGGAATCGAGATGGTGGCCGACGTGAAGCGCCTGCGACCGGGGACCCCCGTCGTCCTGATGACCGCATTCGGCAGTGTCGACTCTGCGGTCGAGGCGATCCGCGCTGGTGCCTACGACTACATCACAAAGCCGTTCGAACCCGACGCCGTGCAGTTCTCAGTCGAGCGAGCCATCGAGCACCGCACACTCGAGAGCGAGAACCAGACCTTGCGCCGAGCGGTCGATCGAACCGCCAACCTCGGCGATCTGATCGGGGCCAGCCCGGCGATGCGTGACATCTTCGCACTGATCCGGAAACTCGCGCACAACCGCAGCAGCGTGCTCATCACGGGCGAGAGCGGGACGGGCAAGGAAGTCATCGCTCGCACGATCCACTTTCACGGCGCGCGCGCAGACGAGCCCTTCGTTCCGATCAACTGCACTGCGATTCCGGAAGGCCTGCTCGAGAGCGAGCTCTTCGGACACGTGCGGGGCGCATTCACCGGCGCCCACACGACAAAGCAAGGTCTCTTCGAGAAGGCGAACGGGGGCACGCTCTTCCTCGATGAGATCGGGGACATGGGTGCCGGCATCCAGAGCAAGCTCCTGCGAGTCCTGCAAGATCGCGAGATCCGGCCGGTCGGCGGCACGAAGTCAGTGCATGTGGACGTCCGCATCATCGCCGCCACGAATCAGGATCTCGAAGCCGAGATGCGAGCCTCCCGCTTCCGAGAAGACCTGTACTACCGACTGAACGTGATCCCGATCCACGTGCCCCCGTTGCGCGAACGCCCGGAAGACATCCCAGCGCTGGCCGAGACGTTCCTCGAGCGACATGGGGATGGGACGTCGTACAAGCTCGCCCCGGAGGCCCTGCGCGCGCTGAAGGGCCAGACCTGGCGCGGCAACGGGCGCGAGCTCGAGAACGCGATCGAGCGCGCCATCGCGCTGGCGGATGGCACGGAGATCCAGCTCACCGACCTGCCCCATGCCCAGGACAGCGCGGGCGATCGCTCGACGAGTGCATTCCTGCGGACGAGCGCGGAGCGCGAACTCACGCTCCGCGAGGTGGAAGAGTTGTACATCGAGGAGATCCTCAACCGCCAGAACGGAAACAAGGTTCGCTCGGCACGGATCCTCGGCATCGATCGCAAGACCTTGTACCGACGAGCGGAGCGAGCCGCTCGCTGCGATTCCGGCGCCAACTCCAGCCCCCCGCCATCCCCCGAGGCGAGAAAGGAAACGTCATGACCGCTTCCAACCCCGAACGCATCCTCGTGCCCTTCGACTTCTCTCCCGATTCGAGAGCCGCCGCCGAGCGCGCCGGCTGGCTCGCCACACGCACGAACGCGAAGATCCACCTGTTGCATGCGTGTGCACTTCCCACGCACGGACTGACGCCGTACGAGGCGGTGCTCCCGAACGGACTTTGGGAACAGATTCACGAGAGTGCCGCCGGACAACTCGAGACCGTACGCGCGCAGCTCGCCGACAAGACCGGCACGGAGGTGACGGCGGAAGTCACGGACGGCCTCCCCGGCGAGGCGATCCAGGCCGCGTGCGAAGCGTTCGACGCCCAATTGATCGTGATGGGCACTCGCGGCCACACGGGCCTCGGTCACTTGCTGCTCGGCAGCGTTGCCGAGCGGACCCTGCGCACCGCACCTTGCGCGGTTCTCGCGGTCAAGGAAGATGGAGGTACGACAGACATCGCCAAGATCCTGGTCGGAGTCGATTTCAGCGAACCCGCGGAAGAAGCGCTCCAGACCGCCGCGAATTGGGCGAAACGTCTCGGCGCAGAGCTTCACGTCGCCCACGCTTTCGATCTCCCGCTCACCATGATCACGCCCTACGAGGTCTCGATACCCACCGGGTTGCTCCAAGAGGCGCGAGAGGCGGCGAACGCCAAGCTGGATGCCGCGGCGGAGCGGGCCCGCGCGACCACCGACAAGGTCGAGAGCCAGCTGCTCGAGTCTCCGGCCGCGCCGGCCCTCGCCGAGGAGGCGGAACGAATCGGTGCGAACCTGATCGTCGTCGGCACGCGCGGACACACCGGCTTCAAACACCTCCTGCTCGGGAGCGTGGCGGAACGGACGGTCCGGCTGGCACCCTGCGCGGTCCTGACTCTCAAGGGCCGCTGAGCAGGCGCTCGAGAGCCACTGAGCCCGGAGAGCAGTCTCTCCGCGACTCGATTCAACCTGCGCTGGCGTCCAGCAGCGCGCGCAGCTCATCGAGGTGTTCGCGCACGTCTTCCGGGACGTGCAGGCCCGCCGACCCTTCGTACTCGAACATCGTGTGGAGCTCGAGGAGATCGAACGACTCGGCCGCCCAATCCGAGTCCGGCGCCGCCCGAATCGACGCCTCGAGGTAGGCATCTGCCGGCGACAGCCAGAGCGATCGGGCGATCCGGAGTTCCGTCGCCCCGAGCCCGTGATAGGCCTCCGCTTGCTCGAGCGGAGTCGCCCCTGGCTGGTTCGCGACGAACTCATAGAGGTCGCCCGAAGCGACCAGATCATCGATCAGGCGATCTCGACCGATCCGGAACATCCCCGGCGAGTCTGCACCCGAGGCGTCGGCTGCCGACAGAAGCACGCGGGCCCGCTCGAGCCCGTTGCCCGCCGCGTCGCGCGCCTCGATCTCCTCGAGCGACGTGCCCCACGCCACCAGCATCACCCCGAGATAGCGCGGGAGATCCGTTCGCTGCGCGACGCGATCGACCGTCGCGCGCGCGCGACTCAGATCGCCGGTGACGCGAACGCAGACCACCAGGTAGTCGACGAGCACCGACTCGAGATCGAGCCGCGTGACAGGACCTGCGGGCGCGTAGAGGATTGCCTCGTAGGCCTCGAGCGCCGCATCGAATTGGCGCGTCGCGACGAGGAGCTGCGCCCATTCCTGTCCCGCGACGCGGGAGCGGTCGACTTCGGCCAGCAGCTGGGGGCCGAGTTCCGTGCTGCTCGGTCCGGCCAGCCGCGAATGACAACCCACACAGTCCTCGGTCAGCCCCTCCACCAGGAACCGCGCTTCGCCCGGACGGCCCGCCTCCCAGCGGGCGAGCGCGTCCGACGTGTCTTCGGCGAGCGCGTGGCCGAAGACGCCAAATGCGACATCCCCCGCCTCCGACCCGTGTCGGTCGAGGCGGGCACCCGCCGCGGCCAGGGCCCGCAATGACTCAGAGACTGCCTCCTGGTGCTCCGGCGCGGCGAAGCGTTCGTCGCTCGCCGTCAACGGCAGCAACACCCGAAGCTCGGCCACGATGTCCTCCATCGTGGCGCGCGTGGCCGTCTCGAACGGCTCCGCGGGTCCGGCGCACGCGAGCAGGAGACAGAGCCCCGCTACGAGAATCCACGGAAACGCTTTCGACATCCCTTCCCCCTCTTCCCTGGTCCCGTTCGTAGGTTGCAAAGAACCGGCCGCGCGTCGAGGCAGAACGGCGCGGAGGGAAGAGCTTCCGACCCGAGCTGCCCCAGTTCGGCGCGAAATCGGGGCCCCATGGTACAGTTCGTGGCGAGCGGCGGCTTCACGGGCACATGCTGCTGGCACGAGGCCTGCACTGTTCTTCCTCCAATGAGGGAAGCCCCCCTCGGGAGCAAAACACGATGGCGAACTTCTCCGACAGATTCTCCGGCGACATCGACAAGCTGCGCGAAGCGCGAGACGAACTGCGTGTTCAGCTCTCGCTCGGCGCGGCCGAAGCCCGAGACGCGTGGCACGAAGTGGAGCAGAACTGGCAGCACCTCGAAGGGAAACTGAAGCTGCTTCGCGACGAATCGCGAGCCGACCTCGACGAAATCGGGGAAGCCGCCGGCTTGCTCATGAGCGAGATCCAGGCGAGCTACAAGCACTTGAGGGGTCTGGTCTGACGAACGAGAAGACGGAGCACGGAGTCACCGATCCGGACGACGCGAATCCCGCGAACGCAACGCATCTGCACGAAGCGCTCGGGGCGCTGCATGCCGCGCTCGAATCGGCGGAGACGATCGACGCCCCGCTCGCGAACGAACTGCAAGGAGCGATCGAGGAGATCCGCTCGAAACTCGCGGACACGCCCGCGGTCGCGCTCGAGAACCCCACGCTCGATCGCCTTCGAGATCTCGTGCTGCGCTTCGAAGCCGCGCACCCCGCCCTCTCGAACTTCACCGGTCGTGTCATGCGGACACTGGCTCGACTCGGGATCTGAGCGCGTGGCCTCGAGCCGTCTATAGGTTCGCTTCCAGCGCCGCGCGCAGTCCGGATCCCTCGTCGAGAATGGCGAGCAGCGCGTCGTCCAGCGCCAGGAGACCGACGAGACGCTCCCTGTCGTCGACGACCGCGAGCCTGCGGACCTGCAAACGCGCCATCTCGGCCAGGGCTGCCTCCAGGGGCCGATCGGCGTGCACCCACGCCACCGGATCACTCATCACCGCCGAAGTAGGCGTCTTCCGGGTGCTCGCGCCCCGCGCAACCACACGCGTCACGATGTCCCGATCCGTCAGGATTCCGAGGGGGCGCCGCAACGGGTCGACCACCACGAGAGTCCCGACTCCCTCCTCCGTCATCCGAGCCGCCGCTTCGGAGACCGTGATCTTCGGCGCGACGACCACGACCTCTCGCGTACACAGATCCGCTACCTGCATTTCAGCGCTCCCTCTCGGTGTATCGAACTCCCTCATAGCAAGAACCGCACCGACCGATGCACTCCTTGGCATCCCGTATGCAGGCTGATTTCGGCATGAATCGCGATGACCTCGTTTCCAGCATCATGCGCCGCGAGTTCGTCTCGCTCGACCTCGGCGACACGCTCGATTTCGCCGGAGATGTCATGAGCCTCGGCCAGATCCGGCACCTCCCCGTCCTCGAAGAGGGCCGACTCGTGGGCATCGTCTCACAGCGTGATCTGCTCGCAAGCTCGCTCTCGAAGCTTCTCGAGAGCGACGCCGGACAACAACGCAGCTTTCTCCGAAACGTCCGGGTCACGGAGGTGATGAACGCGGCGCCCATCACCGTAGGACCCGACACGCCGACGCGGGAAGCCGCCCGTTTGATGCTCCGGCACAGGATCGGCTGTCTCCCGGTCGTCGGCGCGGACGGCATGCCGGTCGGCCTGCTCACCGAGACCGACCTGCTCCGCGTGGCCTACTCCGCTCCCGAAGGGAACTGAGGCACACGGCCCCACCGGCAACCAGTTTCTGATGCGCGGCGCCCCTCAGGCCGCCGTTTCGCGGTGCCGCGCGGGGTGGCGAGCCGGAACACCTTTTGCAATCAAGACAAGCGTTGTCTCGACAACGAAGGGGGAAGACGATGTCTCGCAGCGCGAAGTGGATCTTGTCGATGGGCCTGGGCTTCTGCCTCTGGGGAGCGCCGCCCGCCGCGGCACTCGCACCGGAAGAATGCGCCGGCTGGTTTCCGGACTTCCGCTGCGACCGCTCCGGGCGCTGGGAAGGCTTCGAGATGCCGATCGTCCAGCCGTACCTGTTCGAGGATCCGTTCATCACGACGAACGCCGCCGGGTATTACCTCTACCACGAGTTCCCGGAGCAGTCCGCGTTCCAGGGCGGCCACGCCCATGCCGCCGCGCTCCAGCTGCGCGTCGCACTGACCGACCGGCTGGCACTAATAGCGACCAAGGACGGCTACATGTGGTCGCGCCCGGACAACCCGCTCCTCGCGGATTCGAACGGGTGGATGAACCTCGGTGCCGGACTGAAGTACGCGATCATCCAGAGCGAAGAGCACCAGTTCATTCTGTCGGGCACGCTGCGCGCGGAGTTCGCGACCGGGAGCAAGGACGTATACGCGGGCGGGAGCGACTGGCTCATCATGCCCTCTGCCTCGTTCGCCTGGGGCGCCACCGACAAGATCAACATCATCGGCGATCTCGGGGGCATCATCCCGACCGACGGCGGCACGTACTCGAGTCAGATCTTCTACCACCTGTACGCCGACTACGAAGTCCACCGGCACTTCCAGCCGTTCGTGCAGCTCAGCGGGATCTACTACGTCGACTCCGGTAACGGGCAGCGCGGTGTCAACATCCGGAACGGCCCGACGATTCCGCTCGACACCGCCCAGCATGTGCTCGGCGTGGGCCACTTCGAGGGCGGCGACATCCTCAACCTCGGTTCGCGCGGCGTCGACAACAACGACTACGTGACGTGGGCAATCGGTGCGCACTTCCCGCTGACCGACCACATCACCGTGAGCGTCGCCTACGAGCGGCCGTTCACCCGCAAGGACATCACCAAGCAGCGAGTGACGACGGCGCTGGTGCTGGAGTTCTAGCGCTCACCTCGAGCGGGCGTCGTAGCGATTCCCGTCGTTGCGATTGGGCGTCGGATAGCGGGCCTCCCAACAGGGAGTCCCGTCGCTCCGGCCGAGACGGACCGTGACCTCCCCGTCGAGGTCGAGATCGTTGAGGCCGAGCGCTTCGCCCTTGCCGGAGACCTTGATCCGGCCCTTCCCGGTGTCACCCGGCTTGAGACTCAGCTTTCGGAGCCCATCGGGCGTCGCTTCCTTGTCGGAGTAGCGCAGCTTGCTCCCCGACTCCTTCCAGCAGGGCTTGTTCCCACACGTCCCCGCGGCGGGCGCGGTGGCGGAGAGCACGAGGCCGGCCTCGTCGTAGACACACATGTGGAGGTCCGTCGTCGTCGCCGGCGCACCGAACTCCTGATCGCCCACCGGGGCCCCAGCGGTCCACGACCACGAAAGGGAGTCCTTCTCGGGGCGCGCGAACTTGTTGCGCAGCGAGAGCTTTGACTTTTTCGGCGGCAGGGTCTCACAGAGCGCGCTCGGAGGCGGCACGCATCCATTGGGTGGCCGGCACTGCAGGCACGGATCGCAGCTCGGCGTTCCGGCGCAGACCCCCGCCGCGCAGGACCCTGCCTGGATGCACCCGCCGAGCTCACTGCACTGCGTCCCGTCGGCCGCCGCTACGGCACAGTCCGATGCGCAGCAGTCGCCGTCGGTGCTGTTGCCGTCGTCGCAGGACTCCCCGCTCTCGACGATCCCGTTGCCGCAAACCGCAGTCACGCCGCAGTCGGACTCACAGCTGTCTCCGTCGCGGGTGTTGCCGTCGTCGCAGGACTCGCCGGTCTCTACGATGCCGTTGCCGCAGACTGCCGCAGGGTCTCCGCTCAGCACGACCTGCGTCTCGGTGATGTTGTTCGTCTCATCCTCTTCGGAGATGAGGTCCTCGAAATCGACCGTCACGCGCAGCGTATAGGCCCCGCCCGGAAGGTCGAGATCGGTGATGTCGATGTACTGGCACGGGAGTCCCGCGCCATAGACGTCAGAGCAGCCGGCGCTGATCCCCTGGAAGCCACAGTGGTAGGTCGGGCTCGCGCACTGCGAATCGAGCAGACAGAACCCCTGCTTCACGCCCTGGGCGACCGGCTGTCCATTCCCGTCGAGCAGCTCGGCGAGCGCGTACTCCTCGAAGTGCTCGTGTCCATGCGCCGTGCTGCAGACGTAGAGCGGATTGCCGCACATGGCCCCGGGCGCGGCCGCACAGTTCGGGCAGTCGGGGTCTCCCATCACGAGGTCGTCGGGACCGATGTTGTCGGTACGGAGCCCGTAGCGGATCAGGCGGCGGCCGAACCGACCGCTTGCACAGCCCTCGGCGACATCCCCGGCGTCGACCGCGTCATTCTCGGTCACCTCGACCGAGAGGAGCTCGGGCCGCAGGTCGGGCGATGCCCCCGCGGGGAATGCACTCAAAACGAGCAGCGCGACTAGCGCAGAATGGGACAGGCTTTTCATGAATGATGCGGGTAGCATACGCCTCCAGGCCACGCCGTGACGCCCGTCGCTCTCGGGCTCCGGAGGCCGTTCCCCTTGGAGGTTCCATGCTCGCTGCTCGCTCCCTGTTCTACCAAGCGTTCATCTGTCTCGCGCTGATGGTGTCGACACCGGCCTTCTCCCACGTCGCGCAATTTCCGCTCGACGGAAAGAAGATCGACATCCGCGCGAACGGCAACGAGCGCAAGAACAAGTTCAGCTTCCAGACCAAGAAGCAGTCGAACCTCGGCATCCTCCACGACCCGACAATTCCGCTGCAAGAAATGAAGCTCCTCATCCGGGCGAGTGACGATACGCGGAGCGAACTCATCGAGCTGCCCGTCGAGTTCTGGAAGCCGATGGGCAAGCCCGAAGCACCGAAGGGCTGGAAGTACAAGGACAAGGCGGGGACCGCAGGTGGCGTCAAGAGCGTCCAGCTGAAGGCGGGCAGCCTGAAGGTCAAGGCCGGCGGCGAAAACTGGACGTGGGGGCCCGACGCCGAGCTCGAGAGCCTCGAGCTGTGGATCGGCCTCGAAGAGGAGTGGTTCTGCACGAGCTTCGGCGGAAAGGTCCAGAAGAACGAAGCCGGCTACTTCAAGGCCAAGAACGCCAGCGCGCCCGCGCAGTGCGAGGACGCGATCTGCGGCAACGGTATCGCAGAAGCCACCGAGCAGTGTGACGACGGAAACCTCGACGACACCGACTCCTGCACGAACCTGTGCGAGCGGAACTGCTCGGAAGCCGAGTTCGAGTCGACGTTCGCTGCCCTGCAGGAAGTCGTCTTCGATGGCTACGACTGCACGAATGAGGCCTGTCACGGCTCGGCGGATACGCCGGCTGGCGGGCTCAACATGCTGGCCGACGTGGCCTACATGAACCTCTTCAACGCAGACTCGACTGCAGTCGAAGGGGTGCGCGTCTTCCCGGCCGACAAGAACCAGAGTTTCCTGTTCGAGAAGCTCGCGGCCAAGACGTTCCCGGATGACTACAGCACGACGAACTCCCCGATGCCGATCGGGGCCAATGCGCTGACCCTCGATCACCTCGAGGCGATCGAACTCTGGATCGAGGGAGGCGCGCCCGAGGACGGCGTCGTCGTGGGCACTTCCGAGCTGCTCGCGTCGTGCCTGCCCGACCCGACACCGCTCAAGATCGACCCGCCAGAGGCACCGGCTGCCGGCACGGGGGTCCAGCTCCGGTCGAACGCATGGCCGCTGGACGCCATGTCCGAGGGTGAGAAGTGCTTCGCGACCTGGTACGACCTGGCCGCGACCGATCTGATCCCCGAAGCAGATCAGATCGACTGCCCGGACGTCTTCGGGCCGAACAACCCGTCCGACAAGTGCTTCCGCGTGCACCGGAAGACACTCGCGCAAGACCCTCAATCGCATCACAGCATCATCTACCAGTACGGCGGCGAATCGCGCCCCACTGACGTGTCCGAAGACGGCCGCACCTGGGGGCCGTGGACCTACAAGTTCAACGACGCGGACACCCCGGGGAACGGCGATGTCTGTGACCCGACAGCCGTCGATCCGGCCACGGGGATGAACGAAGGCTGCGCCGGCCAGGTCTACGGAGCGGTGGGATGCATTGGATCCGTGGGCCCCGAAGATTTCGAGCCGAGCGGCTTCGGATTCTTGGAGGAGGGCGCGGCGACCCGAGAGTTCCACATCTCCCAAGAGGCCTACTTCGACCAGGAGTTCGCCGATGGCGTGTACCTGCTCTTCCCGATGACGGGGACGCTCGTCTGGAACTCGCACGCATTCAACCTGACGCCCACGGATACGACGATGGCGCAGTATCTGAACCTCTACCTCGCTCAGCCCGGCGACGACCTCCACGAGGTCAAGCGGATCTTCGGAGCGGAAGAGATCTTCACGCAGCAGGTCGCGCCATTCGAATCCGACGAGCACTGCCATACCTGGACGGCGCCGCAGGGATCCCGCATCACGCGGCTCTCTTCCCACACGCACCGCCACGGCCGAGGCTGGAGGACCTGGGGGCCGCCGAACGAACCGTGCGTCGCCGACCCGCTGTTCGGGGGACTCGAGACCTGCCCCCACGGCGATGACGACCAACTCATCTACGTGAGCAACGAATACAGCGACCCCGTGCAGCTGTACCCCGATCCGCCGACCCCGCTGGACTCTCCCGACGACGCAGACCGGACGTACAAGTTCTGTGCGGTCTTCGACAACGGCTCGACTCCGGAAAGCCCGTCCGTCAAGCGACAGTCGACGTCGCCGCCTCCCACTCCGATCGAGTTCGGCGGCGTCGAGTTGCCGCTTGGAGGGCCTTGCCCCGACACCAGAGCGGTCTGCATGGCAGGCCCCAACAAAGGCGTGCTCTGCGGCGCAGAACCCGACGGGTTCTGCGACACCGAGCCCGGCCTGGGCGACGGCGAATGCGACGCATGCCCGCTCCAGGGCGGCACCACGACCGAGGACGAGATGTTCATCCTGCTCGGGGACTACTACCTCCCGGAGTCTTGAGCCGAGGCAACGTCCGCCGGTGTGAGGCCGGTCACGTGACCCGCCCGCCCATTCAAGTGGGCGGGCGGGTACGCCGAGCGTCGTTATGCTGACTACTGGCAGGAGTGCTGGGGCAATCACGATGGGAAGCAGACTCGGATCGATCCAGCGCTGGGCGCTGGCTGCGGCCTGCTCGCTGCTCGCGGCGCAGGCTGCGGCAGACCACACTCCCCTTGGGCCGCTCGAGCCGAGCGCGCACGAGCAGGAAGGTCTGTGGGCGCTCAACCGCGCGCGCCAGGACCCGGCAGCGTACGGCGACGAGATCGACCTCGATCTCGCCGGCGTCCTCCCGAGGCAGCCGCTGGCGCTGAACCTCAACCTCACCGGATCCGCGCGGTTCCACGCGGAAGAGATGCTCGGACACGACTACTTCGCCCACACGAGCGAGGTGACCGGCATCGGCCCGAACCAGATGGCTGTCGACCACGGCTACGACGTGTTCGGCTCGGGCCTCGGCATGCCCTGGGGCACCACCAACAACATCGAGTCGATCGCGTTCGGTCAGAACCTGATCGCCGACTACCCTGCCGCGCTCGAGCTGCTGATCATCGACGACGGCGTCCCCGGCGTCGGCCATCGGATGCACCTGCTCGCGATCGCGACCGGCTGGCAAGATCATTCCGAGGTCGGTTTCGGACGCGCCGCCACCGGCTCGACGCGCTACTACGCGATCCACACCGGGTACCGAAGCGTCGCGGATCTCTTCGTCACCGGCGTCGCCTACGACGACCTCGACGGAAACGGGCGCTACGACCGAGGCGAGGGCCTCCCCGGGGTGACGGTGGACGTCGGCGGCGTCACCGCAGTCACCTACACCGAAGGCGGCTTCAGCATCCCCGTCGCCCCGGGATCGCACATGCTGACATGCGGTGGCGGCGCATTCGCAGGCGAGGCGATCGGGCTGATCGACGTTTCCAACCAGAACGTCGAGGCCGACTGCATCCAGGGCCTGCCGATCGCGGAGATCGACTTCGCGTTCCAGGGCTCGGGCGGTCCCGATCTGCTCGACATCGCCATCGGCGCCTCGGCCACCGGTGGAACCGCACCGCTCGCGATCGACTTCAGCGCGACCGGCGGCGACGCCGGGACCCTCTTCCTATGGGACTTCGGGGACGGTGGCAGCGGAACCGGAGCCGCCGTGAACCACGTGTTCGACTCGGCGGGGCTCTACCCGGTCTTGCTCCGCGGCCTCGCGCCGAGCGGCACGGGCTCGGACCTCCAACTCATCACCGCCGATGGAGCGGCCGGCGCCGGCCCGGGCACCACTCCGCCCGTCGATCGCAGCCTCGTGCCGACGAAGGTCGCACTCCAGCGGAACCTGAAGAAGACCGCGAAAGATACGGCGCGCTTGAAGGCGACACTCGAGATGCCGGCCGGCTACGAGCCGGGAGCGCACGAGATCGAGGTCTTCGTCGCGGGCGTCGCCCTCCCCTTCACGCTCGACTTGAAGGGCAAAGCCACCGATCTCGCGGGCAACAAGGTCAAGCTCAAGGTCAAGGGAGCCTCCGTCGGCACCCCCCTCGCGGCCGGCACCCAGGGCCAGCTGACCGTGAAGCTCAAAGGTGACTGGGCCACTGCGCTCGAAGGAGCCGGCCTCCGCGATGCGGACGAGATCGGCACACTCACGGGGGTCCCGTTCGGCTTCCTCCTCCACGAACTCGCCTACTCCGGCACCGCCGATCTCGATTTCAAATCGAAGGCCGGCAAGAAGAGCAAGGCGAAGCTCGCCAAGTAGACGGCCGCCCCAATCCCACAGAACGGACTAAGCTCTCGCCCATGATTTCTCTGACCGCGGCCGCCGTCCTGGGCTTGCTCGCTTGGAGCTTCGTCGAGTACCTTGTCCACGGGATCCTTTCGCACCGGTATCAGACCTTCGTGACGCCTCTCCACGGCACCCATCACAAGGACCCGCGCGCAGTCTTCACCTCTCCGGCCGCATGGGTTCCCGCGGCGATCGTGATCTTCGCGGCCACGTCGCTCGCTACCGGGCTGCCGCTCGCGGGCGCTTTCACCGGGTTACTCCTCGGCTTCGGCCGCTACGAGTACTGCCACTGGCGCATCACTTCCGGAACGCCCGTGCCTACCACGGAGTGACGACGCGCTTCTGGGATCGGGTCTTCGGCACACTCCCAGCCGCATGGCGCGACGACTACGCGCGGGTCGCCGATCACCCGCCGCTTCCGGGGCCGAGCAATCTCAGCGCGATCTGGTCGCCGAATCAGGTACGCACTCGCATCCGCGAAGCCCGGCGCCTAGACGAGCGAGGTCTCGACGCTCACCTCGTTGTGGAGCGTGCGATGCACCGGGCAGCGATCGGCGATCTCGAGTAGACGCTGGCGTTGCTCTTCGCTGAGCGGCCCCGCGAGGGCGATCTCCTTCTCGATCCGGTCGATCTTGCCCGTCTCGGTCTCGCACTCGGCGCAGTCCTGCGCGTGGATCTTGTCGTGTCGCAGAGTCACGTCGACGGATTCGAGCGGCCACTTCTTGTGCTTCGCGTACATGCGCAGCGTCATCGTGGTGCAGGCTCCGAGGGCCGCCAGCAGCAAGCCGTACGGAGTCGGACCGGTGTCGTCGCCGCCGAGCTTGCGCGGCTCGTCGGCGCGCAGCCGGTGCGGCCCCACTGCGATGTCCTGGGCGAGCCGACCGAGCTCGGCCTCACGCACGACCACCTCCTCGGCCCCGGCTTCGAGTGCCTCCTGCTCCTCGGGCAAGAACCGACCGGCCCAGGCCGCGAGCACCTCGGCCGCATAGGTGGCGTCCTCGCGGCGCGTCAGCAGATGGTCGGCGGAGTCGAGCGAGACGAAGCTCTTCGGATGTTTCGCAGCGGCAAAGATGCGCGACGCGTTGTCGATTCCGACCGTCGCATCGAGCGGCGCGTGCATCACGAGCAGCGCTCGCTTCAACCCCCGAATCGAATCCTCGAGCTTGTGCGCCTGGAGGTCTTCGAGGAACTCGCGACGGATCTTGAAACGGCGTCCGACCAGCTCAACCTCGGCTTCGCCATCGCGCAGGATCGCGTCGCGGCTGCCGACAAAGAGCTGCTCGACGTGTGTCGGGTCTGCGGGTGCGCCGATCGTCGCCACGGCTCGCGCCTCAGGGACCTGCCCCGCCGCGGCCAGTACCGCGGCGCCTCCCAGGCTGTGTCCGATCAAGAGATCGGGTGGAGTCCCCCGCTCGCGCAGCGCGGCGGCCGCGGCCACGAGGTCGGCCACGTTCGACGAAAAGTCGGTGCTCGCGAATTCGCCTTCGCTGTGCCCGAGCCCGGTGAAGTCGAACCGCAGGACGGCGATCCCGCGCGCAACCAACGCGCGCGAAATCCGCGTGACGGCCGCCAGGTCCTTCGAACAGGTGAAACAATGCGCAAAGAGCGCCATGCCGCGCGCGTGCCCGACCGGACGATCGATCCGCCCTGCGAGGGTCGCCCCCAGGCTCCCTTTGAACTCGAAACGATCGGTCTTCATGGCCGCGCCCTCCTGGTAGCCTCAGATGCCCCAAGGCCCGAGAAGTATTGCATTCGGCTTCCCGCGAAGACGGCCGGCGCGGGTCAGCCGTTCGGCCAGAGGCGTCGCCACCACGAGTCATCCGGGGCACCGGGCGCGTCGGGTTCCCCGGGCGCGATTCCGAGGTTCATGGACTCGCGGATATCGGCCAGGGTCCAACCCGTCAGCTCCGCCAGCGTTCGGGCCTCGCGCTCCTGGCGCTCCCCCAGTTCGCGGCGGTAGCGGTCGGCGGCCTCGCACGTCGCGCTGCCTTCCCAGGGGTGCCGCATCACGTAGCGCCCCTGAAAGTTCTCGCGGTCCCCCGTCGTCTGGAGCTGGAGATCCTCCGGGAAGCTCTCCGCGTCGTAGCGAACGTGCAGGCGGGTCACGAAGACATTCTGCGGCTGCGGGGCCACGATTCCGCTCTGCGGCGTTGCGCGCGCAGGCGGACCGTCGATCCAGAAGACGCCGAGTTCGCGCAGCTCAGCCGCGGAAAGCGGATCTGCCGCGCAGGGATCGCACCAGCCCATGTCCCACGCGTACTCGAGAAAGACCCCGTGCCCCCCCGCCTGCTTCGCCTTCGTCGCAAACATATCGCGGTAGAAATCGGCGAAGCGCGCTTCCACGTACGGCGGGATGTCCATGTTGCTCGGGATGCGCTGCGTGCGGTAGTTCGTCGCCTCGACCCGGCCGGTGCGAGTGAGCGTGTAGACGAAGAGATCCTGGTCTCCCTGCGCGTTGAGCGTCCCGAGACGAATCGGCAAGCCGAAGCGCTTCGATTCGAACGCCATCTGGAGCGGGCGCAGATTCGCGTAGCCAAGGCGGCCCTGCTCCTCGAGGTTCACCTTGGCGACGAAGAACTTCATGCCCTGCTTGAGGTAGCTCGCGAGGATCGACTCGGCGCCTTCGGGCAAGCGGTACTCGTTCTGCCGCAGCCAGGTCGCGAGCCCGTCACTCTCCTTTGCGGACAGGATCAGGATGTCGTACTCGCCGACGGTGAACGACTCTTCGATCGTCACGCCGAGCGCGTCTGCGGCCCTGGTGCGCGCGACCTTGCTGGCGGAGGTCGCGCTCATCAACATCTCGCGGAAATCCTTCGGAGAGCACGGATCATCGTCGCGATACTCGACCAGACGCGGTGCCGTGTAGGCATCGAGGTGGTCGATCAGCGACGGGCTGGCCACGTGCACCTGCCCCTCCTCGAGCACGACCGGCACCGGCACGACGATCGCGAACTCGTTCGGCTCCCCCTGATAGTCGTTGGCCATCGTCAGCACGGTTCGATCGCCGTCGCGCACGAGGACGACCTTGGAGGCCTGATTGAAGAGCTTCGTATCCGCCTTCGCGACATAGAAGCCGCAGAAGGCGTCCGCGGAGGACGCCGCGAGGAGCAGCGCCCCGCACAGCAGCGGCAGCGTGCTAGCCCGGAGAATGGACAGGCTCGAGAACAAGGGATTCATCGGAGGTCTCCTTTTTCGTGGTCGAAGGTTGGGGCGTGCCCGGCCAGCGATACGCATGCCCGGGAAGCCAGTGGTCGATCGCGGGCACCAGCAAAGCCACCGCGGCGAGGCTGTACAGCAGCGCGTTCGGCTCATGGAGCTCGAACCGTCCGACGTAACCGCCGAGTGCCACGAGGGACGCGAAGAGGATCCGGCCCACGCGCGCATTCGGAATCGTGCGCGGATCGGAGAGCATGAAGGCCGCGAACACGAAGAGCGTGCCACTCGAAAGCTGATGGAGCGGGATCGAGAGCGGGTCTCCAAGCCACAGCGCGCGGCCGAAGAGCAGCGCACTCCAGATCGCCGCGAACGCGAGCGTCACGTCGCCACGGACACGCGGCAGCACCCAGAGTGCCGCGGCCGCGAGGCTCGCCACCGCGACGGGCCCACTCCCCCACTGCCCGCTCGACACCCACACGGCATCCGTCCCGAGCAGCAGCGCCACGATCGCCACGTTCGTCGGGTTGAAGACGTGACGCCCGCGCACGCGCACGACGAACTTGCTCCCGACCGCGATCGCGCCCGCGGCCACACACCACTCCACGTGAGCGCTCCGCAGCAGCAGGATCAGCGACAGTGCCGAGATGAACGCACTGCGCGGCTCGAAGCGCTCCCCGCGCGACGCGTTTCCGAGCGCCTGCACGCCCAGCGCCGTCGCGACGATGACCGCGGAGCGCTCCCAGCCAAGCCCGAAGTCGAGCGCGACGGCCCCCCAACCGGCCAGCGCGGTCAGGACGGCGATCTGTGCCCAGCGCGGATCTCCCATGCCGACAACCGTACTGCCCGCGGCCGAGCTGTAGGGTAAATGGTGTGTAAAGGAATCGGGGAGCGGACCGCGCATGCTGGCGCCCCCTCCCCACGAGAGCCCCAAAAGGCGACAAAGCCCCCGCCACAACTGGGCGAGGGCTTTTCGGAAAGCCGGAGCACGAGACCGGGGTCGAACGGGCGACATCCACGTTTGGCAAGAGCTGCCCAAGAGCTAGCGCGCCGTTTCGTCTTGACGCTTGCGAGCAGCCACCGCGACCGCGACTAGCGGTTCCGGAAGATCCTCTACACGTTCTGATCGGGGGCGAGCCGATTGAGGCCGCCAGGGCGATCGGCGGCTCCGTTCGGGGACAGCCCGGCGCGCTCGCGCAGCTCCACCAACGTCAACCCGGACTCGGTCTGCGTCACGCGGCGCACGTGGGGCCAACGAACGAACGCGCCCCCACCCCGTGGGCCGGGGGCGCGTCGCCTCGGAGGATCAGGGTGTCGCGGCGGACGTCAACTCCAATCCAGCAGCTTTCCAGTCAGGGTGCGGGTTGCGAGATCGAGCACGCCATCCGACGCGTGGCAGCCGCCATCCGAGGTCGAGACGAGCAGCCGCGTGCGCCACTGGTGCTTGCCGATTTCCTCCCAGGTGCCCTCACCGGTTCCCGTGATCGTATCGCCGTTCTCCAGGAAGCCCTGGCCCCGCCAGCTGAGCGCTCCGGTTTTCGCCCCGGGCTCACCCTGGAAGCGGAGCGTCCCGAGGACGGTTCCGTATCCCGTTGCCGTCCCCTCGCAGTCGAGCCGCACGGTGCCTCCCTCTTCTGCATAGCTGGTGCCCGTCGACTTGAGGGTGAACTCCCCAAGCTCCTTTCCGATTGCCATGACTTCTCCTTGCCCCCCATTCAACCTTATACACCCAGGGACGATGGAACCCCGAGGAATCTCGGAGCCACCCGCATCGCCCGTGCTAGCAGCGGCCCGCTCCCAGTGGGTCAGCAGGTCCCGGAGCTGGAGATTCTCGGCGTAGAGGGCCCATCCAGTTCTTACGTTTCCCGAAACCGCTCTTGCCGGGGACGGAGGCTCCGATATTGCGCTCACGACGGTGATCGTGGTTCACTGTCGCCTGCCTCGACTCGGAAAGGGAATCCAATGCGACTGCTGACAACGCTGTTTCCTGCAACTCTCGCTCGCCGCGCCCACCCGATTGGGCAGGCCCGGCGCGAATTCAAGAGGGATCGGCCAACATGGCGCGTCTGGGTCCGGAGTCTGGGGTGGGTTGCAGCAGCGTTCCTCGCACTCACCCCAGCCGCCACGCGAGCTCAGACTCTCTACGACCTCGCGGGCGATTGGAGTGACGAGTCCAACCCCAACGGCGTTTGGACGTATCGCGAGGATGTCAACGCCCTGCCCTCGGTGGCCAACTGGACTCCTCTCGGGGCGAGTGAGACCCAACCCGCGTGGGCGCCGTCGGCCACCCTCGGAAACTTTCTTCCCGCCTTCATGCAGAGCACCACGGACAACCCGGCGGGTCTCGACATCATGGTCGGCGACGTATTCATACACAGTACCGACAGCACGAACGGCGCCACGAGCGGCGTCGCCAACGTGATCTGGACCGCGCCGCAGGCCGGAACGGCCGACCTGTCCGGAACGATCTGGCTGGCGCTAGACAACGAGAGGTACAACGATTGGACCCTGCTCCTGGAAGGAGCTGACCTTACGAGCGGAAGCGTCTCTAGCGGCGACGCCTTCGACCGTGCCAACCCAATGGACTTTGCCCTCGGCTCCGGAGGTGCCAGCGCGCTAAGCGACATCGTGGTGAGCGCCGGAGACGAGATCGAACTTCTCATCACTCACGACTCGACCCAGGGCGAGTTCGTTGGGGTGTCCTTCGCCGTGACGTTCACCGAAGTCCCCGAGCCCGCCCACGCGCTGCTCCTCGTCACGGGAGCCCTGGTCCTGCTGGGCGCCGGCCGCCTCCGTCTCGCGAGGGCCCGCACCCACCGCTAGGCCGCGTGGACACCAAGGCCACTTCGGACACCCCCTTGGGAAGCTGTCCCTATAGGGATCTCTGTCGTTCGCCGACTTGGGCGACCCCAAACGGCCCTACACGGCCCCTGCCCGCGGAGACGATCCCCCCAACGACAAAGCCCCCGCCACAACTGGGCGAGGGCTTTGCGGAAAGCTGGAGCACGAGACCGGGCTCGAACCGGCGAAATCCACGTTGGCAAAGGGCCGGAAGCCCAAGAGCTGACGCGGGGTTGCGTCTCCGCGCTTGCGAGCAGCGGCATACGGCGGCGCTGGGCTGCACTTTACGACTGGCTCCAAGAAGTGCGCGCGGCGCCTCAACCGCGAGCGCGGCGGGACGTTCGTGTTCTCCACCCACGGCCCGCGCGTCATGGAGCGCGCGCGCCTGTTGGTGCGCATGGTCGACCGCCAGGTCGAGGGCGACGAAGCCATTGCCGCGCACTACGCCAACGTGGCCGCCTTCGCAGTGGAGTTCATCGCGGACCTCGAGTCGAAGCCGGGGGCCCTCTCTGGATCATGGCCGCTCCTCCAGGTGTGGCAGAAGCCCCGCTTGTAACACGTCGGCGCGGGGAGCGGGAACGCGATCGACGTCAGGCGGGGCGGCGCAGCCGGCGCAGGCGCGCCAGGAGCGGCACCAGGAGCGCGAGCTCGAAGCCCACGCCGCAGCCCGGGCGGGGCCTGGCTCCGAAGACGAGGTAGGCCACCTGCTCGGTGGTGTGGGAGCGCTCGGGGTCCCAGTACCAGTCCTCCTCGATCGCGAGGCCCAGCGCGTCGTGGGCCACGGCCCCGGAGCCGTAGAGGATGGGCCAGCCGCCCTCGAGGCCGTCCATGCCGGCTGGGCTCGCCACGGCCGAGGTGGCCGTGGTCGGGAACGAGGTGAGCGCGTACTGGTAGGGCGGCGCGTCGTCGACGCCGCGCACGGTCTCGGCGCCCATGCCGGCCTCGTAGGCGACCCCCTCGATCCTCCCCGCGCGCGCCTCCATCACGACGTAGACCAGCGTCTCGGGGGAGCGCGGGTTCGGGTCTTCCCCGGTGTGCCGCCCGACGAAGAGCGTAGAGGCCGTGGGCGGGTCGAGAGCCGTCGGGCCGCGCGCCCAGAAGGTGGACCAGACGCCGATCTCGCCCGGCAGGCCGGCGCCGGCCGAGACGACCTGACCCAGCACGACCGGCTGGGTGTAGCTCTGCGCGTAGCTGCGGCTCGTGCCGACCCACGAGAAGGCGTCGTCCTTGCTGGCGAAGCCGTCCAACCGCACGGCCTCGAGCTTGAACCCGCCCAGGTCGTACACGCCCTGCCGCACGACCATGCAGTGGACCTCGCCCGAGGTCTCCTCGCCCGGGAAGGCGCCGAACCACGGCCGCCCGAGGCCCACCTCGAAGCTCGAGCCCGTGGCGTTGCGCACCCGCGCCACGAGCGGGCCGAGACCGCCGACGTCATAGAGCGGCGTGCAGATCGGCACCATGTCGGCGCCGTAGTCCCAGGTGAGGTCCACCTGGGTCCAGGCGTCGGTGCGGGCCGTGCCCGTCCAGACCGAGAGCGAGACGCTCGGCGGGGCGAAGAGCACGTCGACTCCGGCGAGCTGCTGGTCGTTCGCGGGCTCGTCGTCAGCGGCCTGGAGCGTGGCCGAGAGCGTGTGCGGGCCGAGCGCGCTGGGCGTCCACATGAAGTCGAGCTGCGCCTGCTCGCCCGGGCCCAGGGCCGGCGCCGTGAGCGTCGCGTTCGTGGACTCGGTCTCGTCGGCGAAGACGACGTCGAAGGCGACAAGCGGCTGGTTGCCGACGTTGCGCACGGTGACCGGCACCGAGGTCGGCTGCCCGAGGAGCGCCCAGGGCGGGGCGCCCAGGCTCTGGACGGCGGCGTCGAAGAAGGGAGCCGTCGCCCCGCCGTCGTCGATGGCGACGCCGAAGTGATCGAGGACCAGGTCGATCCGGCTGACGATCGTGTCGGTCTCACTGCCCGCGAAGAGGAGGCCGACCGGGTGGTGAAGGCCGTCGTTGCTCACGACGAGCGAGCCGGAGTCGCCGCCGTCGCTGAAGACGCCGGCGGTGTGCGGGACGGCGAGCTGATCGACGAAGCGGGCGACGAGGTTGCAGAGCGCGTCGTAGCAGACGTCGATGGTCATCCCGATCGTGCCGACCGAGCCGGTCGTGTCGCCCGTCGTGCGACCGTGCTTGCGCACGCCCGTCTGGAGCAGGTCGCCCAGCGTCTCGTCGCCGATCACGGCCGGGTCGCCGTAGGCCGGGTGCAGCTGCGGGTTCGGTACTCCGTAGCCGGGCAGCGAGCCGAACTCGCCCGCCGGCGTCGCGTAGCCGAGGTCGGCCGGAGTCGTCACTGCGAGGGCGGCGTCGAAGACGTTCACGACCGGGCAGGAGACGATGGGAAAGAAGATGACCTGGCAGAAGGCGATGGGCTCGAAGTCGTGGAGCGTCCCGAGCGCGTCGCCCTGCGTCTCGGAGCCGCCGTCGAAGGGGCCGGGCTGGAGGGCGGCGTCGCCCACCTGCGCGCCGTTCGAGTCGGCGAGGACGTGGTTGTTGGAGAGGGCGAAGACCTGGACGCCGTCGCTCACCCGCGCGCCGATGGTGCCGGCGGTGATGGCCGGGTGCCCGATCGAGACCCCGATCGGGACGGGGCGTGGCCAGCGCTCGTCGGGGTCGCAGACGGTGTCGCCGTCCACGTCACACGTCGGGCCGAGCCGGGCGTAGAAGCGACCCGAGACACGCGCGCGAACGCGCACGCCCTCGAGATCGGGGGGCAGGAGGACCCCCCGCGCGGAGGTGAACACGCGGATCTCGGCTTCACCGTCGGCGCCGAGCGCCGTTCCGGTCGCGACCACTCCGGGCGTCGCCATCAGCGCCGGAACGTGGCGCCGCTGCACCTCCGCCGCGGCGCGCAGGCGCTGCAGCTGCGCGGCGCGGTCCGGCCGGGCCGCGACCGCAGGGGCGGCCAGGAAGGCGACCGCGAGCCAGCTCGCGAGCAGGGCAGGGAACCAAGCGCACATCGCTCCCATTGTAGGTCGCTTCGGCGTGGAGCGGGGCGCGATCGGCGAAGGGGGTGGGACACCCCCCCACACGACTTCGCGGACGCAATTAGCCCGCTCGCTCAGCGACTGTGGAGGGAGGGGGGGCAAGAGGTTTTCACAAGCTGCGGCGACGCTCGCGGTCTGCGTGCGCGTGAGCGCCGAAAAAGAAGCTGACCTCTCGTTCGCCGACTTCGGCGACCCCAGACGGCCCTATACGGCCCTATACGGCCCCTGCCCGCGGAGATGATCCCCCCAACGACAAAGCCCCGGCCACAACTGGGCGAGGGCTTTGCGGAAAACTGGAGCACGAGACCGGGCTCGAACCGGCGATCCACGTTGGCAATCTGATACAGGTGCCGAAACCGCTGCGAGAGCGCGCCAGACCACCTTCTCGTCCGCCCCGAAAATGCGCTGCGTTGGGTAGGCGTTGATGCGGCAACTCCTTTCACTGGAGGGCTCTTGGTTTGTGCAGGCTGGTCCCTACTACCCGAGCCGTCCACCGGGCTGCTGATGGCGGCCGGCCTCGCTTGGCAGGCGGTCCGCAGGCGGCGACTGAACTAGCGGCTGCCGCTGCGACGAGATGTCAGACGCCGCCACCTTCGAGCAACTCCTTGAGTTCATCGCCGAGACCCTTCGCGACGCGGGCCCGTCATAAATGTAGCTCACCATTCACCCAGAACGGCTTGCTCGTAGAAGGTGAGAGCGATGTTCCAGAGCAACAGCGTGATTCCCAATCCCATGTGAACTCCTCGGCGTGTGGTGGTCAGCCCGATGACTCCGGCTGCTGTGACGGCCACCCAGTAAGTGAGCCCCGTCCATCGGGAGCCCCACTCCACGCCCTTCATGAACGAGTCCGCTAGATCGATGGCATTCACCAGCAGCAGCCCGCCGTAGAACCAAGTCCGAATCGAGAGGAAGTACTCCCAGGAGTCGCCGACGACCCAGAGGCGGCGTGGCACGAGGATGACCGTGAGCGAGAACAGCGAGACGGCATACAGAACGAGGAACGAGTAGAGGCCGAAGCCGAACTCTGGAGCGAGGTCACTCCACTTGAACTCGAACCACCAGAAGGTCACCAGCCAGACGAAGACGAACCCTACCCAGCTGAGATAGGCGATCTCCAGGTGCACAGGTGGCCCATCGCCCCGAAGCGGATGAATCGCGTTGGCCAGACTCGAAAGGATGTGGGTGATTCCGAGGCCGATGATGATCGAAATCAACACCATCGCGTACTCGAAGGGGCTCATGAGTCCTCACGGAAAGATGCGCTGATCAAGGAGCAACTATTCGATCAGCCTAGCCGTCACGCTGCCTACCAGGCAATCAACAGAGTCGCAGACTCAATCACACCGTCGCCCGGAGCTGCACGCTGACCCGATGCCCGAGGTTACGCGACGCAATCGCGGCTAGCCGGGGGCGGTCCGCTGCAACCGCTTGTTAGACGGCGGTCTCGCCTCTGCCGGCGTCGAACGCAACCGCAAGGAACATGAAACCAGCCTGAGCGAGCGCGAGCATCATGACCGTCGTGTACCGAGAGCCCGAGTCCGAGCCAGGACTGACGAGATTCATACTCAGCAGGCAGAAAGCCCAGGACCCAGTCGAACAAAGTCGGCGGCGAGCCCGGCAATCGCCCAAACAAAGACGATCCCGCTAGAAATACGCCAGGTCGAATCTGTCGGAAGACCGTAGGAATGAGCGACTAGAGGGAAGACGCTCATGATGGCGACGATTAGCCCGAACCCCGCGACGCTCCTGAGTGTGAACATCTGCCTTTCATCGCTCTGAGACTGGGGCCCGAGGATGCCGGCGACGAGCGAGAACTCCACGACAGCGATACCCATTTCGGCGAGCGTCGAAAGAACGACTTCTTGCGGCAACGTCGTCACGGAATAGGCTCCCGCCTAACGGATCGGCGTTCTGCGGCGTGCGACGACCTGGCACCGCGGCCGGGACGCCTCAGACACTCGTGAGCCTACCACGTCCGAGAGAGCCCCTGAGCCGAACCCACCCGCCGCCACGCCTTGTTAGTCTCAACGCTAGCGACTCGAGGTGGACAGCAGCAGGAAGGTCGCGAGCTGAGCGAGGGCGGCCAAGAGCGAGAACATGAGCGCTACGAGGAGCAGGCCGGGCCCGTTGAGAGCGACGAGACCAGCGGCCCCGAGGAGCAGAGCGAGGCCTAGGAGAAACCCGGATGCAACGAGTAGCCAGAAGAGGAACGGGACCCTCGGCGGTGTGCCACGTTGGCGAAAGAGTAAGAATCCAAGGTAGGACAGGAGCAACAGGCCGAACGCAGCGTTGCTAGCGGACCACACCTGGGCTTCGGCAAGCCCGAGCTGCTGCAACGGGAATGGGAGAAGAGAACCTATGAGAGCAGCGACACTAGCGGCGAACACATTGGCGAGACCAACGCGGTCTTGTTGGGACCAGCTGTTCGGATTGGTGCCCCGAATCGCTACAACAATGCTGGAGAACCCAACAAGGGCAACCGAGATCTCGGCGATCGCAAGGAGAGGTGCCTCGGCTGTCATTGATCGGCGCCGCCTAACTAGCTTGTAGGCTGCAAGCCTTCGACCGAGAAAGCTGCAACGCTCGCAACATGGTAGCAGCGTCGCGCCACCCACCTGGCGCTGATTCTTCGAGGTAGATCAGCGCGTTGCCCCGATTGGGAGCCGTCGCGAGCGTGTGGAAACGCTGGGAATCCTGCGCCCTATCCAACGGTTCGCTCGATGTGGACTCTGCCTCGGCTCCACGTCAGGCGTCCCGTTCGCACGTGGAGCCAGTGCTCATCTGAAATGAAGCCCTGTGAGTGCAGAGTGAATGCGTTCTGGTGATTCTCAAATGCTGCGCCGTAGAGCATCCAGAAGCGAAGCCGTTCGACTGCGTCCAAAGTGTGGAGCCCACCAGTCGCTTTGACCACGAGCTCTGCGAGGCCCGGGTCTCGAGCGACCTCGAGATTGAACGTCCCGGCCGCGCTGACAATCTGCTGGAGCGCGTTCGTGCTGACAGCTTGAATGCTGAGAGTAGTCTGGTGGGTGCTTTGGCGGATCTGGGCTGCAAGATAGATCAGTGAGAGAACGACTCCGATGGCTCCCAGGAGCTCCGCGCCTGCGCCAATTGCGTCCCAATTCACAGCTACCAAATCCCGCCGTCTAACGGATCGGGCTTCAGCTGCAACAGATAGCGCTGACCGTCAGCGCTATGCCACAGAATCCCGCCGCCAGAATGTTACCGAATTCAGGAACGCCTAGTTGTCTGTTGTCCGCTGCAAGCCCTTGTTAGACCGCAGCGGCTAGTAGACTAGGGCCGCGGCTCGGACGGGTGAGCCGTTTCCGCCGTGCATATTGAGCGGAAAGCCGACGAAGACCAGCCTCTGCAATCCTACAAGGGCCTCCAAGTTCTCGAGCTGTTCATACACGGGAATTCCTCGACTCAGGAACGCACGATGTAGGGGCGCCACCTTCTCGTATCCGGTAGCCCCATCGCCGATCGCTTCGTACATCCGCGCGGCGCTTTCAACGCTCCAGGCATCGGTTGCGAATGCCTTGACGGGGAGCTCTGCGAGATACTCGGCCGCGGCGATGGAAAGGTAAGGAAAAGAGGGCAACGAACTTGCGTTTTCAGGGGGTGAGTACCCAACCATGAACAAGGCGACCTCATCGGCACGGATTCCGCTGCGCTCGATCTCCTCGAGAGAAATCGGCTCGTCAACGGGGCTGGCGCGGAAGTCCAAGAGACGGGCACGCCCGATCAATTCCTCTAGTGCGTAGTCACTAATCGACTTCGCGCCCTTCTCCATGTGATTTGGCGCGTCGAGGTGTGCGCCCCCATGATTGGCGAGAGTCCAGTACGAATTCGCGACGTACGTGGGTTCCTCCGCCACGACGTCCTCTACCTCGTTGTGGAGCTTGAACCCCCAGTCGGTGAGGAGTTTCGTTCCCCACACCCGAACGGGCAGATCCTCGGTCATCAGTGGACTGAGGTCGATGATCTGCTCAGGCAGTGGGGCGGCGGTACTTGCTCCGATCGGGCTCCGACCTTCCGACCTGGCGCAGGCAATCGACAGAGCCACCGCAGAAACACAGGCAATCGCGGCACGAAACGTCATCGTGGGCCTCCGCCCGGCGGTCTACCGGATATGCCACTCAGCTGCCGGCCCGCCGGAACTTCCCGCGGCAGCAGTGCGGCTCGTGGCCCAAGGTACCCCGTCCAGCCGCGGCCCGCTGTTGGCGTCAGCTGCACCGCCTTGTTAGGCGGCGATGCCGCCTCAGGATGACCCCTTCTGACTCGTAAGCAGCGTGTCGATCTCACGCTGGAACGAGGCGCTGAACCACGCCCGACGCTCGGTCCACCACTGACAGCCACCGGCACTGGAGAGCACATGCTGCACGTACTCTCTATACGGAACGGCATACTCGGGCTCCACGAGCTCGTCCCGGACATCGGCGAAAGTCTGCTCGATGGCTTGCAGCCACATTCCAAAAATCATGTCAAACCGGAGGCGTTGTGTGGGATCTAGGTTGGCGATCTGATCCAGCCCCATGAAGTCGCCGAAGAACAACTCGGGATAGTCCGCAAGAGCTCGCAGGGCAACCGCGTTCTTCTCCCCACTCTGGCGACCGCTGGCGCGCCGAACCGAGCGAGTGTTCTGGCGAATCTGAACTGCGAGGTACACCAGAGAGGCGATGACCGCTGCAGCCCCCACCACCTCACCTACCGCGCCTATCGCTTCCCAGTCCAACGTGTTTCGCCGCCTAACGGATAGGGCGCTCAGCTGCGGCCGCGGCCTGCAGTCCGCTGAAGCACCCGGTCTCGGCCCCCAGGCTACCACGATCGCCGCGGCCAGCCCGCCGCAATGACCGCCGCGCCCGATCGCTTGTTAGACGGCGCTACCTCGGATCGAGCCGAAAGTACCATGTCGTATCGGCGACGAACATCTCGGGTGTCAGTCTTCCCGTGTCAGGAACAGTCTCGTGAAGACGGGAGATGAGCTTCGAATCCGTGATTCGCTTGGCTCTTCTCTCGTAGAGGTTGCCTCGGTGGCGAACGATCACGTCGGAGTTCGCTAGCACCAGCTCTGGCCATGTCTTGCTCTCGGCCCGCACAGCCGGCACGTAGAGATTCCCCTCGTGCAGAAATCCGATCACGGTCCGCGAGCTGGGTCGCCACCCCTCGACTTGCAACTCGATCAGTCCGCCGGGAGGCTGCTCAAATCCAGAGAAAGAGCCGGATACCAGCTGTCCAGACATCGGACCTCCCGGCAGCATCGCGACCGGCCCATCTGAGAAGAGACGGATGCCGGCGACAGTCACGCCGACTAAGACGATCGCAACACCTATGCCGGCTGCGACTCGAAACGTGATGGTCCTCATCGATAGTGACCTGCTGAGCGGGGGGAGTGTTGCAAGGACGGGTCCGCTGGATGGTAGCCCGTGCCGTCTAACGGATCGGCGTTCAGCTGCTTGCGGCGACCTTGCTCGCGGCCGATGAACACCTCGGATGGCGCGATTCTACCACGTGCCAGTGGGTCTCTAGCGTGAGCAAGTTCGGTGCAACGCCTTATTAGGCGGCGAACCGTTCCGGAAGTAGCAGTATGATTGATGCCAACAAGAGAAAAAGTCCAACCAGCGCACGATGCAGGGTCTCGTTGGAGGACGACAGGCCAACAAGACAACCTATCCCCAGGGCCAGCATGCCTGGGTGGAAGCCCGGTACGAAAGTAAACCAAGGCGCATTTCCCAGAACCCAAGGACTAAGACTCGAATGTATGGGGATTGCGAGGCCGATTGCGAAGTACGTTCGCCTAACTGCGAAGAAGTGCTCTTGATAGGAAACCACGGACTCGGGCGTTCCGACGAGGACAGCAGTACGAACGTACTGGAGGGACGGCATTGCGAGAATCCAAAGGAATCGAAACGCCGTCCAATCCACATCGAACGTCCGCCAGAGATTCCACCATTGGGCGACGCAAGAAAGCAATATCTGGGCGAGCCAAGCCGCATGAACCGAGTAGCGGCGAGTAGGTGCGAGAGCAGGCGTAATCCCCGCGAGCACACGCCCTACGACCAAGGCGAAGATCAACGCGATCGCTACTGATATGTACTCGAATTGCGACAACGCGGTTTCCGCCGCCTAACTAGCTTATAGACTGCAAGCCTTCGACCGAGAAGACCACAACGCTCGCGGCATAGTAGCAGCGTCGCTCCACCCACCAGGCGCCAATTCTTCAAGGTAGATCAGCGCGTTGCCCCGATTGGGAGCCGTCGCGAGCATGTGGAAACGCTGCGAATCCTGCACCCTATCCAACGGTTCGCTCGTTGTGGACTCTGCCTCGGCTCCACGTCAGGCGTCCCGTTCGCACGTGGAGCAGGTGCTCGGCCGGAAGTCGAAGGACGCGAGCAGCTCGGCTTCGTCGCGGCGCAGCGAGGCCACAGCCTTCAGGTAGTTCGGACCGTAGTCGCGGCTTGCGGCTCCTGTCCCAACAACAAAGCCCCCGCCACAACTGGGCGAGGGCTTTGCGGAAAGCTGGAGCACGAGACCGGGCTCGAACCGGCGACATCCACGTTGGCAACGTGGTGCTCTACCAACTGAGCTACTCGTGCTCGAGAGCCCTTGAATGTAGCGGGGGCTCCCGGGGCGTCCAGCCGTGAGGGCCGCGATAACGCTCGGGATTCCCGCCACCTTCGGGGGCTATAGCTTGGCGATCTTCTCCGTGTGGGCCTTCACGGCGCGGGTGGCGTTGCGGGTGTCGTAGACCCGATGGGAGAGCCGGACGAGCCGGTCCCAGTCGATGCCGCTGTGCTCGGTCAGGATCACGACGATATCTGCAGATGAGAGGTTCTCATCGCTCAGCTCGACGTTCTTGCCGCTCCAGCCCTCGATCTCCAGTTCGGTGACGTGCGGATCGTGGAAGCTCACCTGCGCGCCCTTGGCGTCGAGCAGCCGAATCACGTCGAGTGCGGGCGATTCGCGGATGTCGGAGACATCGGCCTTGTAGGCCACGCCGATCATCAGGACGCGTGCGCCGTTCACTGCGACGCGGTCTTCGTTGAGCAGATCGCCCACAGTGGTCGCAACGTGCTCGGGCATGTGGCCGTTGATCTCGGTCGCGAGTTCGATGAACCGCGCCTGAAAATTCAACGACTTCATCTTCCACGAGAGGTAGGTCGGGTCGACCGGGATGCAGTGACCGCCGAGACCCGGCCCGGGAGTGAACTTCATGAAGCCGTACGGCTTGCTGGCCGCGGCGTCGATCACTTCCCAGACGTCGAGACCAAGCTTGCCGCACATCAGCGCGACCTCGTTCGCGAGGCCGATGTTGATCGCGCGGAACGTGTTCTCGAGCAGCTTCACCATCTCGGCGCTCTGCGACGACGAAACCGGCACCACCGTGTCGAAGATCGTCCCGTAGACCTTCGCCGCGAGATCGGTACAGAGCGGCGTCTCACCGCCGACGACCTTCGGGACCTGGCGCACCTTGAACTGCTTGTTGGCCGGGTCGATCCGCTCCGGGGAGTAGGCGACCGCAAAGTCCGTCCCGAGCGTGAGGCCCGTCTCTTCGAGCAGCGGCACGAAGAGGTCGTGTGTGGTTCCGGGATACGTCGTGCTGCCGAGGATCAGCAGCTGGCCCGGACGGAGTCGTTTTCGGATGTCCTCGACCGCGCTCATGATGAAGGACACGTCGGGGTCCTTGGTCTTCGTGAGCGGCGTCGGCACGCAGACATTGATCACGTCCTGCTCGGCGAGCGCGCCGAAGTCGGTCGTCGCGGACAGCCGGCCGGCACCCGTTTCGGCGGCAACCTCGGCCGCCGGAACGTCCTCGATGTAGGAGCCGCCCTCGGCGATCGTCTTCACCTTCTCGCCGTCGAGGTCGAACCCGGTGACGCGAAAGCCCGCCTTCGCGAACTCGAGCGCCAACGGCAGACCGACATAGCCGAGGCCGATCACGCCGATCCTGGCTTCCCGGGCGTCGATCCGCCCGCCCAACTCGTCGAGTTTCGTCATCTTCGACTCTCCCCTGTAGGCAGCCCGAGAAGCCCTGCGACAGTCTCGGTTGCCCACAATAGTCCCCGCGGGGCCCTCCCCGATCGGAACTCATCAGGCTAGCTCGCCGGGCGCGACTCGTCGCGGAAGTAGTCCGCGAAGTAGATCCACCCCGACCAGAGAGTGAGTACGGTCGCGATGCTCAGAAGTGACATGCCAATTGCGTGATTTGGCAGGCCCAGGGTGCCCTTGGGGAACAGCAGGGCACCGATGGCGATGCTCTGGGCCACCGCCTTGAGTTTTCCCGCACCGCGGGCCGGCATGATCAGGCCTTCGGCCGAAGCGAGGCCCCGGAGCCCGGTGACGGCCAGCTCGCGCCCGATGATCACCACGACGAGCGGCAGCCCCCATTCCGGGATGCGGCCCACCGACAGCAGGACGATCAGCGAGGTCGTGACGAGCAGCTTGTCGGCCAGCGGGTCGAGCAGCTGGCCGATCTTGGTGACCTGCTGGCCGCGGCGGGCAAGCCAGCCATCGACGATGTCCGACACGGCCGCGACGATGAAGATCCAGGCGATGACCCGGCTCCCCGTGGGCCCCGGCCAGATCGGCAGGAGCAGGATCAACGGAACCGACAGCATCCGCAGCGCGGTGATGGTGTTGGGGAGGTTCCAGAAATTTTCGCGGCGGGATGCGCCTACCCCACTCGGGGCATCGGGCTCACCGAGCGAAGTCGCCATGGAAACGACGATAGTACGAAAGCACCCGCTCGACATACTCGCGGGTCTCCCGGTAGGGAGGGACACCGTGGTGGCGATCCACCGCCGTCGGGCCCGCGTTGTAGGCCGCGAGCGTGCGCGTCCAGTCTCCATAGCGATCGTGGAGCGTGCGGAGATACCGAGTGCCCCCCTGCACGTTGTCCGCGGCTCGGAACGGCTCGCGAACGCCCAGATCTGCGGCCGTACCCGGCATGAGCTGCATCAACCCCATCGCGCCCTTCGGTGAAACCGCGCGGGCGTTGAAAGAACTCTCGGCGGCGATCACCGCCTTCACCAGTGCAGCCGGCACCCCATGGGTCAGCGCGGCCATCTTGATCACCGTGTCGTACACCTTGTTCTGACGCATCCGCTGGTGGTACGAGATGCCGCGGGGCCGAATGATCGGGACGTAGCGGTCGTCCTTCTGGCGGTCGGTGAAGTGAACGACCCCCTCGGAATCGGTGTATCGATAGAGCTCAGCGGCGGCCGAGGCCGGCCCGGCAGCCGCCCAGAGGGCCAGCGAGATCAGGCAGGCGAGGAGCGGCGCATGGCACCATCGCATGTCGTGGACTCCCCCCCGCGGTAGAATCGATTCGATCCCCACGAGGGGTCTATCGGAGCCCCGACCCCCCAGCCTTTAGGGGCGCTGCCTCCCAGAAGGACGACCGTTGCCCGTTTCCTCCGCTGATCCCTTTCGCTTCGATTTCCTGGTGCTCGGCAGCGGAATTGCCGGTCTGTTCTACGCCCTGCAGGTCGCAGAACACGGACGTGTGGCCATCGTCACCAAAAAGCGCGCGGCCGAGTCCGCGACCAACTATGCGCAGGGCGGCATCGCCGCGGTGGTCGCTCCGGACGACTCTTTCGAGTCTCACATTCACGACACTCTCGAAGCGGGCGCGGGCCTTTGCCGCGAGGAAGCCGTGCGCCAGGTCGTCGAGGGGGGTCCCGCGACGATCGAGGCTCTGCTCTCCTACGGCGTCGAGTTCGACCGCGAGGACACGGCGGAGCCCGGCTTTGAACTCGGTCGCGAGGGCGGTCACCGCCACCGCCGCGTCCTCCACCACCGGGACGCCACCGGCCGCGAGATCGAACGCGCGCTGCTCACGCGCGCCCGCGCCCATCCACAGATTCGGCTCTTCGAAGACCATCTCGCCATCGACCTGCTCACGGCTGGGCGCGCCGGCCTCGGCGGTGCGGACCGCGTGCTCGGAGCGTACGTACTCGACTCCGCGACCGGCCAGGTCGATCGGTTCCAGGCGCGGATCACGTTGCTTGCAACCGGCGGCGCGGGCAAGGTCTACCTCTACACGAGCAACCCCGACATCGCGTCCGGGGACGGCATGGCCATGGCCTATCGCGCCGGTGCGACGCTCGCGAACATGGAGTTCTTCCAGTTCCATCCCACGTGCTTGTTCCACCCACGCGCCAAGTCGTTTCTCATCAGTGAGGCGCTGCGCGGCGAGGGAGGCATCCTCAGAAGCGCCGACGGCACGGCCTTCATGGGCGCCTATCACGAGATGGCCGACCTCGCGCCCCGCGACATCGTGGCACGCGCGATCGACTCCGAGCTCAAGCGCTCGGGCGATGACTTCGTCGTGCTCGACATCACGCAGCACGAGCCCGCTTGGCTGCGCGAGCGCTTTCCAACGATCCATGCGCGCTGTCTGGAGTTCGGAGTCGATCTGACGAGCGATCCAATTCCCGTCGTCCCCGCGGCGCACTACTGCTGCGGCGGCGTGGTGACCAACCTGCGCGGCGAGACCGACCTGCCCGGGCTCTTTGCCGCCGGAGAAGTGGCCTGCACCGGGCTCCATGGGGCGAATCGCCTGGCGTCCAACTCGCTGCTCGAGGGTGTCGTATTCGCCCGAGCCGCTGCCGCCGAGTCGATCCGGCGACTCCCCGAACTGCCGGTCGCGGAACAAGACGTCGATCAGTGGCAGACCGAGGGTGTGATCGACAGCGCCGAGGCCGTGGTCATCACGCAGAACTGGGACGAGATTCGCCGGTTCATGTGGAACTACGTCGGGATCGTCCGCAGCGACAAGCGCCTCGAGCGTGCCCAGCGCCGGATCAAACTCCTCCGCGGCGAGATCAGCGAGTACTACTCGAACTTCACACTCACCGCGCCGCTCCTGGAACTGCGCAACCTCGCGACGGTCGCCGAACTGGTGATCGAGTGCGCGCTCCGCCGCAAGGAGAGCCGCGGACTCCACTACAACCTCGACCACCCCGAGACCGACGACGCCGCGTTCGGCGGAGACACGAAGATCAATCGCCTCGGCTGACGCCCGGGCTGCGATCTGTCAGGTCGCGATCTCGCCTCAGCGGTTACTCCGGCGTCACGTACGCCGCGGTGATGCCGCCGTCAACCGTGAACGTCGACCCGTTCACGTACGAAGCGTCATCCGACGCGAGGAACAGCGCGGCGCGAGCGATCTCTTCCGCCTCGGCCAGCCGCCCCATGGGTACGTGGACCATGCGTCGGGCGCGCGCCGCAGGATCGGCGAGGAGTTCTTCGAGCAGAGGCGTGTTCACCGGTCCGGGGCAGATCGCGTTCGCCCGGATGCCCTCGCGCGCATGCGCCACAGCGATCTCGCGCGTCATCGCGAGCACCCCGCCCTTGCTGGCGGTGTAGGCAATCTGCGCGGTCGCCGCGCCCATCAACGCAACGAAGGACGCCGTATTGATCAGCGACCCTCCCCCTGCCCTGCGCAGAGCCGGGATCCCGTAGCGACAGCCGAGGAATACGCCTTTCAGGTTCACGTCCATGACCCGGTCGAAAACGGCTTCGGGCGTCTCTTCGGCCAGCCCGTCGTCTGCGGGGAAGATCCCGGCATTGTTCCACACGACGTGAAGCCCACCGAACTCGCGCTCGGCCTCAGCCACCGCAGCTTCCACTTCGGCGGCATTCGCGACGTCGGCGCGCACGAACGTGGCGCGGCCGCCGCTGGCATGGATCTCCGCGGTCACCGCCTGGCCCGCCGCCTCGTCGGCGTCGACGACGACGAGTGCCGCGCCCTCGCGGGCGAAGAGCAGAGCGCCTTCGCGCCCGATCCCGCTGCCGCCCCCGGTCAGAAGTGCCGTCTTTCCTGCGAGCCTCATCCGTTCCTCCGTGGGGCCGAGCCGCCTTTCCGCGAACTCGGGAGGCTCACCCGGACCCAGTACGCGGTCAACCCTCTGCGAGGCACGAACGGAGCGGAAGCCTGGACACGCGCGGCGGAGGGCGCGCTCAGTCGTCGTCGGGGCGGTCGACCTTGACGATCCCGCCCTCGACGAGTTCGCGCAGGGCCTGGAGCACGTCCGCATCGGACTCGGGGATGACGTCCAGAAGCCGCCGGATCGTGAGTCCAGCCGCGGCGAGATCCGCGACGGCCGCCTCCGTCTTGCCGAGCGGCTCGCCAAAGGCCTGCAACGCCGCGACATCGAGCCGGAGCGTCGCCCCGAGGTCGACGTCTTTCATCTCCATCCGGTGGACTTCATCGATCTGCCGGACCGCTTCGAGAATCGCCCCGTCGAGCGGAATCGAATCTTCTTCCTCCGTCATCGAGTCCACCTGGGCATGGAACGAGAAGGAACCTTCCGTCCACGCGATCAAGCGGGAGAGTGCCTTCGTGCCTTTGAGCGACCCGAGTCGCGCATAACGCAGCAGGCCGGACTCGAACGCCACGACCCCCTCTTCCGTGCCCGACGTGACCGTCAGCGTTCCCTGCTGAGACGACTTGCCGAACATCTGGAGCAGGTTGGCCATGCCGAGTTCCTCGATCACGCCAGCGATCCCGGCATCGCGGCGGCCGCGCTCGGAGGCGTGCGCATCGCGGACGAAGTCGACGATCCTCACCTGCGTGTCGCGCCCCGGGTCGAACTCGACGCCGACGGCCGCCACGGTGCCCTCCGCCTCGATGTGGCGCACGACTCGGCCTTTCACGTCCAGCTCTTCCCCGGTCTCCGGATGCACGAGGCCGAGGCGAACTTCCTTGCCGAGCGGGAGGTCGCTCCCGTCCATCGAAACGAGCACTCCGCTCTCGCTGATGTCGCGGGTGCGACCCTCGAGCGACACGTGGCTGGCATCGAGCCGCGCGGGAACCCGGGCGGCTCCGCGCTGCTTGGCGCGGCGATCGTCGTCCTCCAGCCCGTCGGCGCCCCCTTCGGACTCCTGCGCGGGTCGTTGGCGAGGCGCTTCGAGATCGGACTCGCCGAGCAAGTCGGGTTCCTGTGCCGGAGGCTCTGCTTCGTTCGTTTCGAACCCCAGCGCCGGGGGGTCGACGTCGTTCGTCTCGAATCCCAACACCGAGGAATCGCCTGATTCCTCGGTCGGGGTCGCATCGACGTCGAAATCGGAAAGGGCATCCGCCAGATCCGACGTATCCACTGCAGCGCTCTCGTCGGAGACGCCGGGCGATGCGCTCTCGTGAGCGACGAAACGCTCGAATCGTTCGCGCAGCTCGAGCGCCGGCGTCTGGAACTGCACCGCGACACCGGCCGCAGCGGGGTCTCCCGCCTGCTCGGGAGTCAGCCAATGCACGATCTCGCCCTCGAGCTCCGTGCGCTCTCCGCACCAGGCGAGTTCCAGTTCGACCGCGACGGTCTCGCGCATCTCCCAGGATTCGAGCGAAGGAATGAACGCGCCGCCCTGAACAATGTTCTGGCGATATTCGCGCTCGAAAACCTCGGGATCTTCGAAGCGTAGAGTCAGCCTGCGCGTCATTCAGCTGCCGATTCCCGTCCGATCTGGCAGAGTGCCCACCGGTGCTGCCCGTCCCCCGTGACGGATGCCGGTCTCGGAGAGTTATCGGCCGGACCTGCGAGTGGCTGAAAGAGAGGCATCTTCGGTCCGCAAATGAGAGATCCCCACGGGGACTCAGATCGCGGCGGCGAAACCTTCGAACAGCTTCCGGTGCGGCGAGCCTTCTTCGAGGTCGAGCTCCGGATGCCACTGGACCGCGAGAACCTGCGGCGCTCCTTCGAGCTCCAGGGCTTCGATCACGCCATCCGGCGCCCACGCGACCGGGCGGAGCCCCTGCCCTGGGCGCCCGACCGCCTGGTGATGCCACGACGCCACGTCGAGGTCACCGGGGCCGTAGATCTCTGCCAGCCGCGCGCTCGGTGTCAGAGAGACCTCGTGGCGGATCGCCTCGGTCTGCGATTTTCGATGAGGGACGTCCTCCCCGACCGCGTCCGGCAGATGGCCGACCAGATCGCCGCCGAGCGCCACGTTCAGCACCTGCGTCCCGCGGCAGATCGCGAGCATCGGCAGCTCGGCTCCTAGCGCCTCGTGGACCAGAGCGAGTTCGAAGTCGTCGCGTTCGCGCGACATCGAGTAGGACGCGGCGTTCAGCGCGCCCCCGGCCACTTCGGGGTGCAGGTCGCCGCCCCCAGCGAGGACCAGACCATCGAGGCGTTCGATCAGCCGAGCCGGGTGCGGGTCGCCCGGCGGCAACAGCACCGGCGCGGCGCCTCCGAGCCGAACCGCGTCCACGTACGCCGTCGGGAGATGGAAGCGCGGGCGCACGTCGCCATCGCGGTGGTAGGTACTGATTCCGACGAGCGGGCGCCGCGGCATCAGGCGCGCTCGAAGTAGCGCTGACGCTCCCAGTCGGTCACCGCTGAACCGAACGTCTCGAGCTCGGTCCGCGCGAAGTGAAGCAGGTGATCGACGACCGGATCCCCGAAAGCGCGCCGAGCAAACGCCGAGCCCTCGAGCGACGCAATCGCGTCGGCGAGACTCCGCGGCACCTGCGGCAGACCTTCGGCGGCATACAGATCGCCCTCGAACACCGGCCCAGGCTCCAGCTTGCGCTCGATCCCCTCGAGTCCTGCCGCGAGCAGTGCGGCGTAGACCAGGTACGGGTTCGCGTCGGCTCCCGGAATCCGGCACTCGACACGCAGGTTGGGTCCGCTCCCGACGAGCCGGAATCCTGCGGTCCGATTGTCCCAGCTCCAGGCGATGCCAGTCGGCGCGAACGTCCCGGGGCGATACCGCTTGTACGCATTCACGGTCGGCGCGAAGAACCAACCGAGCTCGCGTGCGTGCGCGAGAAGCCCGCCGAGGAAGTGCCTGAAAGTGGGCGAGCACCTTGCGGGAGTCCCGGCGAGCGGCTCGTCCCCCGCGAACACCGCCTCCCCCGCCGCGTCCTGCAGGCTCGTGTGCACATGAAGACTGCTGCCCGCAAGGTCGGCCGCGTACTTCGCCATGAACGTCAGCGAGTGACCCGCGGCACTGGCCACCTCTTTTGCAGCCAACTTATAGAGGACGTGTCGGTCGGCCATTTCGAGGGCTGTCGCGTACCGCAAGTTGATCTCGTGCTGGCCCGGGCCCCACTCTCCCTTGCTGAACTCGACCGGAATCGCCGAGGCATCGACGCCGTTGCGAATCGCGCGGAGGACGTCTTCGACGAACGTCGACGACAATACGTGGTAGTCCTCGACGTAGCGGCCGGCGGTCTCGAGGTCACGATGGCCGCGCTCCGAGGCCTCGCGATAACCGCCGCGAAAGAGAAAGAACTCCAGCTCACTTCCCATCGAAGCTTGGAGCCCACGCTCCGCGAACCGATCGAGCTGGCGCTGCAAGATCCGGCGCGGCGACACCTCGACGGGCGTCTCGGCGGTTTCGCCGGGCTCGGCCCGCGTGAGGTCGCACAGGACGATGGCGGTGCGGTCCAACCACGCAGCGCGGCGGAGCGTTCCGAGATCGGGCAAGCAGTGCACGTCCCCGTAGCCGGTCGCCCAACTCGTGAACGCGTACCCCGGAGTCGGATCCATCTCCATGTCGCACGCGAGCAGGTAGTCGCACACGTGCATCCCGTGAGAAACAATCTCTTCGAGAAAGAAATGTCCGGTGATCCGTTTGCCCACGAGCCGGCCGTACAGATCCGGAAAGCACGTGACGATCGTGTCGATCGTTCCGGCGGCGATTTCTGCGCGCAGGGTATCGAGGTCGAGGCGTCCGCGGATTTCTGTCATTCGGCGAGCGGTCCGTTGCGATCCGGTTCGTCCTCGGGCTCGTCTTCGCCCACCTCCCGGAACAGGGAGAGCTGAGGAGTCCCCTGGTCGCCCTCGACCGGAATCGGATACTCCTGGCTGAAGCACGCATCGCAGATGCCGTGTTTCAGATCCTTGGAGACGCCGCGCAGGCCTTCGATCGAGAGATAGCCGAGAGAGTCGACGCCCAGACGGTCCTGAATCTCGTCTACCGACAGCCGGTGCGCGATCAACTCGGCTCGGGTGGGCATGTCGATCCCGTAGAAGCACGGGCTCACCGTTGGCGGTGCAGAGATCCGCACGTGCACTTCGCGAGCGCCGGCGTTCCGCATCATCGACGCGATCTTGTTGAGCGTCGTGCCCCGGATGATCGAATCGTCGACGAGGACGACACGTTTGCCGCCGAGAATCCCTCGAATCGCGTTGTGCTTCACTTTGACGCCGAAATGGCGAATCGACTGCGCCGGCTCGATGAAGGTGCGGTGCACGAAGTGATTGCGGATCAGGGCGTTCTCGTACGGGATCCCCGACTCTTCGGCGAAGCCCAGCGCCGCCGAGGAGCCCGAGTCGAGTAGCGGGACGACCATGTCGGCTTTGGCCGAGTGCTCCCGGGCCAGCAGCCGGCCAAGATTCTTCCGGAACGCGTAGACGTTTCCGCCGCGCAGATTCGAGTCGGGACGCGCGAAGTAGATGTACTCGAAGATGCAGAACGTCTCGCGCGTCGCGCGCACGAACGGCCGCAGTGTGCGCACGCGGCCGCGTCGGATCACCACCGCCTCGCCCGGGTCGAGATCGCGCTCGACCTCCGCACCAATCAGGTCGAGCGCGCAGGTCTCGCTGGCGACCACCCACGCCCCATCGAGCCGACCGAGTGTCAGCGGGCGGAAGCCGCTCGGATCGCGCACGGCGATCAGGGAGTCGTGCGTGAGAAGCACCAGACTGAACGCCCCTTTGACTCTCGACAACGCGTCGATCAGGCGGTCTTCGAGCGTCGCCTCGCGAGACCGCGCCAACAGATGCAAGATGACTTCGCTGTCGGACGTGGTGGTGAAGATCGCGCCGCGGCCCTCGAGCTCTTTTCGCACCGCTCGCGCATTCACGAGATTTCCGTTGTGGGCGATCGCGACCGGGCCGCCGTCCGTGTTCGCACAGATCGGCTGGGCATTGACCAGCCGGCTCTCACCGCTCGTGGAGTAGCGGACGTGTCCGATCGCGTGGCGTCCGGGGAGCCGCGAGAGCGTCCGCTCCTGGAAGACATCGGACACCAACCCCATCGCGCGATGCACGAACTGCTCGCCGCCGTGGCTGGTGCAGATCCCGGCGCTCTCTTGCCCACGGTGCTGGAGCGCGTACAGCCCCAGATACGCGATCGTCGAGGCTTCGGCGTGTCCGTGCACGCCCACCACGCCGCATTCGTCCCGCGGGCGTTCGTCCGCCCGCGCGTCTGCGATCTCCCGGAGCTCCTGCGTCATTTTTCGCTCTCCACAGTGGCGAGTCGGCGGGGGATCCCGCCGTCGCGCGCCTGCGCCAACCGCTCGAGGGAAAGATCGAGCCAGACGCGATCGTCGGGTCCGACCACCCGCAAGGTCTCGCCTCCGGTGCGGCCGACCTCCCGCGCCGGAATCGCCGCCGCTTCCGCTGCAGCGAGGACTGCCGCCGCGTCCGAGGTGGCGACGACGACGCGCCCTGCGGTCTCCCCGAAGAGGAGAGCATCCGGACGGATCGACTCGGTCAAGGAGACCTCCGCACCCACTCGCTCCGGTCCGGTCAGGCAGCACTCGGCGAGAGCGACCGCGAGTCCGCCTTCCGAAGTGTCGTGTGCCGTGTGGAGCCAGCCTTCACGAACGCCCAGCTGGAGCAGGCCGTGCAGTCTCTGCTCGTGCGCCAGATCGACTTGCGGCGGAGTGCCGGCCTCCAGCCCGCGCCGCAGCGCGAGCCACGCGCTTCCGCCCAGTTCCTCTCGACTTTCGCCGAGCAGCACGATCGCCTCGCCACTCTTCGTGAAATGGGAAACCGCGTGCCGCTGCCAGGGCTCGAGGAGCCCGATCACCGCGATCGTCGGCGTGGGATGGATGGGGGTGCCGTGGGTTTCGTTGTAGAGCGAAACGTTTCCCGAAACGACCGGCGTACCGAGCGCCTCAGCCGCCTCACCGATGCCTTCGATCGCCTCGCGCAGCTGCCACATGATCTCGGGCTTCTCGGGATTCCCGAAATTCAGACAGTTCGTCAAAGCGAGCGGCCGAGCGCCGGTACATGCCACGTTGCGAGCGGCCTCGGCCACTGCCGCGATCGTCCCGCCACGCGGGTCGAGGAAGCAGTGGCGAGGATTGCAGTCCACCGAGAGCGCGATCGCCTTGTCGGTCGGCGTCCCATCGTCGCGCTTGATGCGCACGAGTGCCGCGTCCCCGCCCGAGCCGAGAATCGTGCCGCCCTGCACCCACGGATCGTATTGCTGCCAGATCCACGCTTTCGAAGCCAGGTTCGGATCGTCGAGCAATGCGAGCAGCGCGCCTTCCGGGTCTTCTTCGGGGGCCACCGAGGCAAGATCCAGCTTCTGGCGTTCGCGAAGTTCGGGAGGCTCCCGAGTCGGGCGATCGAGCTCCGGCGAGGAGGCAGCGACCGGATCGACCGGAATGTCGACCACGGTGTCGCCGCCGAAGCGGACGACCATCTGCCCGTCTCCCGTCACGCGGCCGACGACGACCGCGTCGAGACCCCAGCGATGAAAGACCTCACAGACAGAATCTTCTTCGCCTGCACGGGCGACCAACAGCATCCGCTCCTGGCTCTCGGAGAGCAGAAGTTCGTACGGGGTCATTCCGGCTGCGCGTTGGGGCACGCGATCGAGGTCCATCTCGATACCGGTGCCCGAGTTGCTGGCCATCTCGAACGACGAGCAGGTGAGTCCCGCGGCACCCATGTCCTGAATCCCGACGATCTGGTCGCCCCGCATCAGCTCGAGGCACGCCTCGATCAGGCACTTCTCCGTGAACGGGTCGCCGACCTGGACCGTCGGACGCTTCGCGTCTGTCGTGTCGTCGAACTCGGCCGACGCGAGCAGGCTCGCACCGTGGATGCCGTCGCGGCCCGTCTTGCTTCCGGCGTAGATGACCGGGTTACCGATGCCGGAGGCCTTGGCCAGGAAGATCCGTTCCGCGTCCACGATCCCGAGATTGAACGCGTTGACGAGGATGTTGCCCGAGTAGCAGGGATGGAACGTAGTCTCGCCACCGACGGTGGCGACCCCGACACAGTTGCCGTAAGAGCCGATCCCTTCGACGACGCCTTCGAGCAGATGCCGATGGAGCGGATCTTCGAGCGATCCGAAGCGAATCGAGTTGAGCGACGCGATCGGTCGCGCGCCCATGGTGAAGATGTCCCGAATGATGCCCCCCACGCCGGTCGCGGAACCTTCCTTGGGTTCGACGAACGACGGATGGTTGTGGCTCTCGATCTTGAAGACTGCGGCGAGCCCATCTCCAAGGGCGACCGCGCCGGCGTTTTCGCCGGGCCCAAGGAGCACCTGCTCGCCGGTCGTCGGGAGGCCCTTCAGGTGCATCTTGCTCGACTTGTAGGAGCAGTGCTCCGACCACATCACCGAGAAGATCCCGAGTTCGGAATAGGTCGGCATGCGCCCGAGGATCTTCTGGACGCGCTCCCACTCCTCGTCGGTCAGCCCATGCTCGCGAGCGAGAGCGAGGTCGATCCGAGGCTCTTCGCTCATCGGGCGCCCCCGACGGCATCGACCAGAGAGCCGAGGATGCGCAGGCCGTCGTCCCCGCCGAGTCCGGCTTCGACCGCATGTTCCGGATGCGGCATCAGGCCGATCACGTTGCCCGCGCGATTGGTGATTCCGGCGATGTTCGCCTCGCTCCCGTTGGGGTTCGCTGCGGCGCTCACGGTGCCGTCCGGTTCGCAGTAACGGAACGCCACCTGTCCGTTCGCGTCCAGTTCGGCCAACTCGCTCGCTCCGAGGTGATAGGCACCTTCGCCATGCTTGATCGGGATCCGCAGAACGTCCCCGACCTGCGAACGCGAAGTAAACGGTGCCGCCGCACGTTCGACTCGCAGATGCGACCAGCCAGAGATGAAATGGAGATCGCGATTGCGCCGCAGCACGCCGGGCAGCAGGCCGGATTCGCACAGGATCTGAAACCCGTTGCACGTGCCGAGGACCGGCCCACCCGCATCCGCGAACCGCTTCACCGCCGCCATCACGGGGGAGAAGCGCGCCATCGCTCCCGCCCGCAGATAGTCGCCGTACGAGAACCCTCCGGGCAGCAGCACGGCCCGCGTGTCCGCCGGTAGCTCCACGTCTCCATGCCATATGAGGCGAGCCGGGCTATCGAGCACGGTTTTGAGCGCGAACTCCATGTCGCGATCGTCGTTCGACCCCGGGAACTGCAAGACGGAGAACAACCCTAGCCCTCGATACGTTCCACCCGGTAATCCTCGATCACCGGATTGGCCAACAGTTTCTCGCAGAGTTCCGAGACAAGCGCGTGCGCCTCTTTCTCGCTCGAGGCCTCGAGTTCGACCTCGAACAGCTTGCCCTGCCTCACGGTGCCAACTCCCGTGTAACCGAGCGTCCCGCAAGCCTTGCGGATCGCTTCGCCCTGCGGGTCGAGTACGTCCGGCTTGAGCGTCACGTGGATGAGCGCCTTCACGCATCCCCCTTCTCTCGCTGCGTCCGCGCGAAAATGGCGTCGACGTGGCGGAGTGAATGATCGAGATCGAACGCGCGGTCGATCTCTTCTTTGGTCAGCACCTCGGTGATGGCCGGGTCGCCGAGGACGCGCTCCCGGTAGTCGCCGCCGCGCTCCCAAGTGTCCATCGCATGCTTCTGGACGAGCTGGTACGCCGCTTCGCGCGACACTCCTTTGCCCGCCAACTCGAGCAGCAACGTGCCGCTGAACACGAGGCCACGCGTGAGTTCGAGGTTCGCGCGCATCCGCTCGGGATGGACGACCAGCGTGTCGATCAATCCTGCGCTTCGCTGCAGCATGAAGTCGAGCGCCGTGGTCGCGTCCGGCAGAATCACCCGTTCGACCGACGAGTTGCTGATGTCGCGCTCGTGCCACAGCGCCAGGTTCTCGAGCGAGGTGCCCGCATAGCCGCGGACGACGCGCGCGAGCCCGGACACGTTCTCGAGGCGCCACGGGTTCCGCTTGTGCGGCATCGCCGAAGAGCCCTTCTGGCCCTTGCCGAACTCCTCCTCGACCTCCCGCACCTCGGTGCGCGCGAGGTGGCGAAATTCGACCGCGAATTTATCGAGACTCGAAGCGACGATCGCGAGAGCGCAGCAGAACTCCGCATGGCGATCGCGCTGGACCACCTGAGTTGCGACCGGCTCGAAACCGATCCCGAGCCGTTCACACACCGCCTCTTCCACGGACGGATCAAGATGGGCGAACGTGCCGACGGCGCCCGAAATCTTGCCGACCGCCGCCTGCTCGATCGCGCGCTCGAGCCGGTGGCGCCCGCGACGCATCTCTTCAGCGAACACGAGCAGCTTGAGACCGAACGTCGTCGGCTCCGCGTGGATGCCGTGCGTGCGCCCGACCGTGGGCGTGTGGCGATGCTCTTCGGCGCGGCGCCTCAGCACCTCCTCGACGCGTGCCGCACCGGCCACCAGCAGCTCACCGGCGTCGCGCACCTGCAGCGCGAGCGCCGTGTCGAGGACGTCGCTCGACGTCATCCCGTAGTGGACGAAGCGCGAGTCTTCTCCGACGAATTCCGCCACGTTCGTCAGGAACGCGATCACGTCGTGGCGCACCTCGGCCTCGATCTCGGCGATGCGCGCGACGTCGAAACCGGCGCGCTCGCGGATCGTACGCGCCGCCTCTGCCGGGATCACGCCGCGTTCCGCGAGCACGTCGCAGACGGCAAGTTCGACGTCCAACCAGCGGCGGAGCCGGCCCTCGTCGGACCAGATCACCGCCATCTCGGGTCTCGAATAGCGCTCGATCATTCGTTTCCTAGGCCGCCGGCGCGCACGGCTCGATCAAGGGGTTCGGTAGGAGGGTGACCCAAGACTGCCGCGACGGCCGGAAACCAATGCATCACCGCTGGCTGCGTTGCTCTCACTCGCCCTGGCTCGCCAGGCCTCGATCGAGCGCCTTGTCAGCGGCGCGCCTTGGCTCCCGTCCTTTCCACGGCAGTCTTGGGTCACCCTCCTAGGCCGCCGTCACGAAGGTGTAGGCGAGCATGAGATAGTACATCACGGGAATCGCGATCAGGTTCGAGTCGATCCTGTCGAGCACGCCCCCGGTGCCGGGAAGCAAGGTGCCGGTGTCCTTCACCTTCGCGTCGCGCTTGAGAAGCGATTCGATCAGGTCTCCGACGATCCCGACCGCCGGCAGAATCACTGCAAACACCGCTGCGGCCTCGTACGAAAGGTGCGCCGACAGCTCGGGCGCCCAGACGTCGAAGCCCGCCTTGAAGGCCAGCCCGATCAGCGGCCCCGCGACGAGCGCGCCGAGCGCCCCCTCGACGGTCTTCCCGGGGCTGATCTGGGGAGCGAGCTTGTGTCGCCCGTAGGCCCGGCCCGCGAAGTAGGCGCCGACGTCCCCGCCGATCACCGACGCGATCGTGAAGAGCAGATAGAAGCCACCCACGTCCGGATGCATCCCTTCGGCAGCCAGGGGCCAGCGGGCGTCGACCTGCGCGGTGAAATTTCGCAGGACCACGCAGTGGGCGAGCAGCCAGCCCACGTAGAAGACCCCAAAGAAGGTTCCGGAGATGCTCGCGAGCGCTTCGCTGATCTTCGCCTTGGTCAGCTGCAGGACCATCATCGAGAGCAGGACGGCGGTCATGAGAACCGTCGCGAGGGACTCGTCGCCGTAGTACATCACCACGGGCAGCGCGGCGGTCGCGGCCATGCCAAAGCTGCGAAGCGGCGCCGCGCCCTTCTCCTCGAGCATCTGATAGAACTCGTGGATGGCGATGAGCGCGATCACGATGACGGTGACGAGGACGTAGAGCCCGCCCTCGTAGATCACCCAGAGCAGCGGGGGAATGAGCATGCCCGCCGTGACCAGCCGGAGCGCGAGATTGCTGACGCGACGACGCGGCGGTGCCTCGGTCTCCTCGGTCGGAGGCCGAGGGTGAACGATGCGTTCTTCCGCCGTGAGCGGCGGGCGGGGGGTGCCCTCGCTCATCCGGCGCGTCCGTTGGGTTCTCGGGAGCTCCGCCCGGAATCACCGCTGGATTTTTCGGAACCGCGACCGGAGTCTCCCGGGCTTTCGCCAGAGCCGCGTCCGGTGTGGCCGAAGCCACCACCTCCCCGTTTGGTCTCGTCCAACGCCGTCCCCTCTGCCCATTGCGCGCGCGCCACGGGCGCAACCACGAGCTGCGCGATCCGGTCGCCGCGCTTGACGACGAAGGGCTCCGCCCCGGCGTTCCACAGAATTACGTGGACCTCTCCCCGGTAGTCGGAGTCTATCGTACCGGGCGCGTTGGGGAGGACGATCCCTGCACGCAAGGCGAGTCCACTGCGTCCCCGGACTTGTCCCTCGTAGCCGTCGGGAAGGGCCAGCTGGAACCCGGTAGGAACCGCGACCCGGTCGCCCGGGGCGAGGGTGAGATCCGTCTCCACGGCGGCGGGCAGATCGAGCCCCGCGGAGCCTGCCGTCGCGTACGACGGGAGGGGGAGCCCCCGAGCGGAGGGCAGGCGCACGATCGGCACGGTGACCGAAGTGCGTCCACCCCCCACTCGAGTTCAGCTCTCCGTGGAGATCGAGTCGGCCAGCGCCTCTTTGCGTGAGAGCCGGATGCGACCGGTGGGATCGATGTCGATGCACTTGGTGAGGATCTCGTCCCCCTCCTGCACCACATCGGTCACTCGTTCGACCCGACCCTCTGCGAGGTGGCTGATGTGAACCAGCCCGTCGGTGCCGGGGAAGATCTCGACGAACGCACCGAAGTCGGTGATCCGCTTGACCTTGCCGACGTAGATCTTGTCGAGTTCGGCTTCCTGGGTGAGCTCGTCGACCATGCCGCGGGTGCGCTCGAGCGCGTCCGCGTCGGGGGCGAAGATCGTCACCTGGCCGCTGTCGTCGACGTCGACCTTGGCTCCAGTCATGTCCTGGATCCCGCGGATGACTCGGCCGCCAGGCCCGATGATGTCGCGGATGCGATCGGGCTTGATCGACAGCACCTCGGTGCGAGGCGCCCACTTGGACAGCTCCTGGCGCGGAGTGAGATCCGGCAGATCGGCCTTCGTGTCCGCCATCATCTCATCGAGGATGTGGATCCGTCCCACTCGAGCCTGCTCGAGTGCTTCTTCCATCACCTTCCAGTCGACGCTGCGGATCTTGATGTCCATCTGCAGGGCGGTGATTCCGTCCCGCGTGCCGGCCACCTTGAAGTCCATGTCGCCGAGGTGATCCTCGTCGCCCAGGATGTCGGAGAGGATCGCGTAGCGCTCCCCGTCCTCGATCAGACCCATCGCGATTCCGGCCACCGGGGCTGCGAGTTCGACACCCGCGTCGAGGAGCGACAGCGTCGCCCCGCAGACCGTCGCCATCGACGACGAACCGTTCGACTCCAGCACCTCGGAAACGACCCGCACGGTGTACGGGAACTCGTCCTCGTCCGGCAGGACGGCCTGGATCGCCTTCTCGGCGAGGAATCCGTGGCCGATGTCGCGACGCGACGGACCGCGCAGGAAGCGGGCCTCTCCCACCGAGAACGGAGGGAAGTTGTAGTGCAGCATGAAGCGCTTCGACGATCGTTCGGTGAGCCCGTCAATGATCTGTGCGTCGCCGGGGCTGCCGAGCGTCGTGTACACGAGCGCCTGCGTCTCACCGCGGGTGAACAGCGCCGCACCGTGGGCGCGCGGCACGGCCCGCACCTCGGAAGCGATCGGCCGAACCTCGGTCGAAGACCGACCGTCGATCCGCACGCCGTCCGTCAGCAGACGATCGCGCATCAGCTCGGAGCGCAGATCCTTCAGCGCATCCTTCACCGTGCCGGTCTGCTTGCGCAGGCCCTCCTGGCGGGCCTCGACGGCCTCGAGCGTGCTGAGCGAAACTTCTTCCTGCTTGTACTCGGTCGTGAACTTGTCGAGCACGGCTCGGTCGATCTTGCCGAGGGCGCCGTAGCGCTCGCCCTTCGTCTTGATCTGCACCGCTTCGCGAAGCTCCGGCTCGGCGGCCTTACGGACCGAGCTGACGAGCTCGGCGTCGATCTCCGCCACCGGCATCACGCGCTTCGGGACGCCGACCTTCTTGACGAGCTCTTCCTGAAGGTCGAGCTGCGGCAGGATCGCTTCGTGCGCGAACTGCAGCGCCCGCAGGATCTCGGCCTCGGGAAGCTGCTCGGCCTCTCCCTCGACCATGCACAGCGCCTTGCGGCTGCCTGCGACGACGATGTCGAGGTCACTCTCGAGGCGCTGCTCGGTGGTCGGGTTGATCAGCAGATCTCCGCCGACCCGGCCGACCCGCACACCGGCGATCGGGCCGTGGAACGGGATGTTCGAAATCGAGAGCGCCGCCGAAGTTCCGACGAACGCCGGGATGTCCGGGCTGTTCTGGCCGTCGACCGCGAGCACGGTCGCGATGATCTGGGTTTCGTCGCGGTACCCCTCCCCGAAGAGCGGACGACACGAACGGTCGATGAAGCGACAGACGAGGATCTCGCGATCCGAGAGCCGCGCCTCACGTCGGAAGAAGCTGCCGGGAATCTTCCCCGCGGCCGAGTACTTCTCGACGAAGTCGACTGTGAGGGGGAAGAAGTCGATGCCCGGGCGGGGCGTGTCGGACGTCGCGGTCACGAGGACGACGGTGTCGCCGTACGTGACGACTGCGGCGCCGCCGGCCTGCTTGGCCATCTTGCCGGTCTCGATCTTCAGCGGCGTGCCGCCGACCTCGAGCTCGACGGTGGTCGGTTCGAACCAATAAGGCATAGAATTGCATTCTCCTGGTCGTCTCAGTGCGAGACGACACTCCGGTGTGGGGAGGGATCCGGAGGGAATGCAGGATCTGGGATTGACGGAACGACATCACCGATGCCGACTCCGCGAATCACGGACTCCCACATTCCCAACCAATTTGGAGGCCTTCGTCTCTCGAAAGCCTCCGCTCGACCGCCCCGTGGACCGGGCTAGCGGCGCAGACCCAGACGCGAAATCAGCGTCTGGTAGCGCTGCGGGTCCTGGCCCCGCAGGTAGTCGAGCAGTCGTCTCCGTTGACTCACCAGCTTCAGCAGACCGCGCCGTGAATGATGGTCCTTGCTGTGTGTTTTGAAGTGTTCCGAGAGCTCGCCGATACGCCGAGTGAGAATCGCAACCTGGACCTCGGACGAGCCGGTGTCCTTTTCGTGGGTCCGATACTCGGAGATCAATTCCTGCATCTGCTCGGGTTCGATCAAGCCTAGGTCCTCGGAATGGCTAAAGGGGCGCGGTCTACCGGCGTCGCCGGTGGGCCCATGGAGAGGAGACTTCCTCCCCCAAGTGCGGGCGGAATGTATCGAATCACCCCTGGGGATCAACTGGCGCCAGAACTCGCACCGGATGCAGCCTGCGATCGGGTCGGACGTCCATGATCGCGAGCAGCCGACCGGCCGGATCGAGCGCCGCGACGCGCCTCCCAGGCCGCGGCGGCGGGCCCGCCACAGGGGGACAGGGCACGTCGCCCCCATGTTGGACCCGGCGGGCGTCGATCTCACTGAGTTCGACCTGGGCCATCGCCAGCGCCGTCTGGGGCAGCACGAGACGGGAATCCGCCTCTCCGCGCTCGGCGGCCGCCGCCATCTCCTCCATCGGGACCGCTTCGGCGAGTCCGAACGGGCCGCTTCGGGTCCGGCGCAGCTCGAGCAGGTGCGCACCACAGGAGAGTGCCGCGCCCAGATCCTCGGCGATGCAGCGAACATACGTGCCGCCCGCGCACTCGACCTCGACCTCGATGTCCGGGGAGCGGAACGAATGGACATCGATCCGATCGATCCGCGTCTGGCGGGGCGCCCGTTCGACCGTCTCGCCGCGGCGCGCCAAGCGATGAAGCGGCTCGCCCCCGTGCTTGACGGAGCTGTACATCGGCGGGATCTGCTCGATCTCACCGAGAAACTCTTCGAGTGCCGCTCGCACCTTCTCTTCGGAGGGAAGCTCGCCCTCATGGCGGCGCACGACCTCTCCTTCGGCGTCGTAGGTATCGGTCGCGATCCCGAGTCGAATGGAGCCGACGTACACCTTCGGTTCCGTTGCCACGTAGGGCGCCAACTTCGTCGCGTCGCGAACGGCCAGCGGCAACACGCCGGTCGCTCGCGGATCGAGCGTTCCGAGATGGCCGATGCGCCGAGTTCCGAACCAACGCCGCGCGGCGTTCACGACGTCGTGTGACGTCACGCCGGGAGGCTTGTCTGCAACCAGAAATCCGCTGGGCCCGGGCGCCTCCGCCCGTCTACTCCGGCGCGTCATCACGCAGCTCCTTCAGCAACGCAAGGGTTTCGCTCCCAAGAGCGAGCGAAGGGTCGTGACGGAAGCGCAGCTCCGGCACGCGTTTCGTCGGGAGCAGCTGGGCAAGTCGTCGCCGCAGGAACGAGGCCGCACTGTCGAGACCCGCAGACGCGGCCTCGACCGTCGCTTCGTGGGCCGCCGGATCGGGTCCCCCCGCTTCGACGCAACTCCAAAAGACGCGCGCGTTCTTGAAGTCGGGCGCGAGGTCGACACGCGTCAGCGTCACGAGCCCGATCCGGGGATCGGTCGCTTCGTCGCGGAGTAGACGTGCGAGTTCGCTGCGAATCTCCTCGCCCACCCGGTCGGTTCGCCGCGTCAAATCGAGCCCTCCGGCCGTCCGCAGTCGGGAGTCAAATCGAGCCCTCCGGCGCGCCGAGCACTTCGACGCGCTGATCCATCACCTCGGCGAGATGCAGTTCCTCGATGAAATCGATCGTGCGCTCCAGCACTGCCCGTGCGGTGCCTCCCTCGTGCGCAATCGCTGCCAGCCCGAGCACCGCCCAGTCCCAGGTGTCCTGCCCTTCGACCTCGGCAATCGCCACGTTGAACTCGTTGCGCACGCGTCGGACGATCGACCGGACGACGCCGCGCTTCTGCTTGAGAGACCGCGAGCCATGGATGTGGAGCTCGACCTGAGCGGCCCCTACGACCATGGAGAACCGACGACCATCAGAACCCTCTCAGACGCCGACGATCCCCGACGCCGACGACCTCACAGATCGGCCGCGTGCTCCTCGACGTCGAACGCCTCGACATGGTCTCCGACCTTGACGTCGTTGAAGTTCTCGAGGCCGAGACCGCATTCGAAGCTGTTCTGCACCTCGCGGACGTCGTCCTTGAAACGCTTGAGCGACGCGAACTTGCCCTCGAAGATCTGCACCCCATCACGTGTGAGCCGACAGGACGCGTTTCGCCTGAGCAAGCCTTCCTGCACGTAGCAACCGGCGATCGTCCCGACTCGCGGGATGGTGAACGTCTCGCGCACCTCCGCACGGCCGAGGAAGACCTCCTTCTGCGTCGGACTCAGCAGCCCCGCCATCGCGGCACGGATCTCGTCGATCACCTCGTAGATGATCTGATACGTGCGAACGTCGACGCCCATCGATTCCGCCGCCTTGCGACCCGAGGGGTCGGGGCGCACGTGGAAGCCGACGATGATCGCGCGACTCGCTTGCGCGAGCTGGACGTCGCGCTCCGTCACGGCACCGACGGACGCGTGGAGCACTTGCAGGTTGACCTTCTCGGACTCGATCTTGAGCAGGGATTCCTTCAGCGCCTCGGCGGATCCATCGGTATCCGCCTTGATGATGATGCTGAGTTCCTTCGGGCCGTCGCCGTCCGACGCCGCGAACAGGTCCTCGAGGGTGACGCGCGCTCGCGTGGACGTCGGCTTCTTGCGCGCGTCGTCTTGGCGATGGTCGACGATCTGCTTCGCCACACGCTCGTTCTCGACCGCATGGAAGCCGTCGCCGGCGGCCGGCACGCCCGAAAGACCGATCACCTGGACCGGCGTCGACGGACCCGCCTCCTTGAGGACTTCGCCCCGCTCGTTCATCATCGAGCGCACGCGCCCGAAGTGGGTCCCGACCACGACCGGGTCGCCTCGCTTGAGCGTGCCGTTCTGCACGAGCACCGTCGCGACCGGGCCTCGGCCCTTGTCGAGACGCGCTTCCAGCACGATCCCCTGCGCACGGCGCGTGGAATCCGCCTTCAGCTCGAGCAACTCGGACTGGAGATGAATCGCCTCGAGCAGTTTATCGAGACCCGTCTTCTTGATGGCGGACACGTCGACCGCCAGAACATCGCCACCGAACTCTTCCGTCACGAGCTGCTGTTCCATCAGGCGCTGCCGCGTCTGCTGGGGATTCGCCGCCGGGAGATCGCACTTGTTCACCGCGACGACGATCGGCACACCGGCTGCCCTCGCGTGATCGATCGCCTCGATCGTCTGGGGCATGATGCCCTCGCTCGCAGCGACGACCAGGACCACGACGTCGGTCGCCTCGGCGCCCCGCGCCCGCATCGCGGTGAACGCCGCGTGGCCGGGCGTGTCGATGAACGTGAGCGTGGCTCCGTCGATCTGCACCTGATAGGCGCCGATGTGCTGAGTGATGCCGCCCGCCTCACCCGCGACGACATCTGCGTTCCGCAGAGCGTCGAGAAGAGACGTCTTGCCGTGGTCGACGTGACCCATCACGGTGACGACCGGGGGCCGCGGCGTGAGGTTCGTCTCGGCTTCCTCGGAGACCTCGGCCTCCTCACCGATGAATTCTGACTCCTGGAAGCCCACGTTCTGGACCTCGAAGCCGTATTCCTTCGCGACCTGGGAAGCGACGTCGACCGAGATGGCCTGATTGACGGCCACCATCGTCCCGAGGCTCATCAGCTTGCCCTGGAGCTGCGCGGCCTTGATGCCCAACTGCTTGGCGAGTTCGGCCACGCTGATCTCGTTGTCGATACGCACCAGCTTGCGCGGCTCCTTCGCTGCCGCGGCGGCGACCACAGGGGCTGCTGCCGCGGTGTCGCGGCGCTTCCGGCGCGGATTCGAGAATGCGCGCGGGCCTCCGCCTACCGGAGCATGATGGCGACCGGGACCGCGACTGGTGACCTGACGCGCCAGTTGCTCCTGCTCGCGAAGGTTCACCACCTCCTTGAACTGCTTGCGCTGGCGGCCCTTGCGATCGGGTGCACGTTCGGCGGCCGGCTTTTCCGGAGGACGCACGACCGTCTTCGGGCCGCCGGGACCCGCCGGACTCATTCCAGGCTGAGCAGCCTCCTCAGGCTCCGCGGGCTCCACCTGCGCTGCGTCGGCTTCGAGCTCCGGGGCGGGCTCTGCGGCTTCGATGACCGGAGCCTCCTCCGGTGCGGCCACGTCGACCACCGGGGCGACTTCGACCGGCGCGGCTTCCGGTTCGGCGACGACCGGTTCCTCGGCGACGACCTTCTTCCGGCGGCGGATCACGGAACCGGTTCCGGATCCCGCGCCGACGCGCGCTTCCGTGACCGCTTCGCGCTTGCCACCGAGCTTCTCGCGCAACATTTCCGCCTGGCTCTCGTCGACCGAGGCCATGGCACTCTTCAGCTCGATACCGAGCTCGCGCGCTCGCTCGACGAACTCGTTGCGATCGAGTCCGATCTCTTCAGCGATTTTGTAGGCCCTGGTTGCCATCGTCTCCGCTCAGCCCTGCTCGGGACGCTCTGACTGCGACTCGGCGGGTTCCGCTTCGCTCGTTTCGGGGGACGCATCGGACTCGCCAGCCGCTTCGGCCGCTTCTGCTTCCGCAGCCGCAGCCGCGACTTCTGCCGCGTGTGCGGCGGCTTCCGCAGCCGCAGCTTCTGCCGCTGCAGCCTCGGCAGCCGCAGCCTCTTCGGCCAGCCGTGCATCTTCGGCCGCCTTCACAACGGCCAACTCGGCGGCCTTCGTCTTGATGGCCTCGGCGCCGGCCTCGTCGATCCCCGGAAGGGACGACAGGAACTCGACATCGCAGCCCGCCAGATCCTCGAGCGACGTGACCCCGCGCTGCAGGAGAAGCTCGGCTTCGGGATCCCCGCAACCCTCGACGACGGAAACCGCATCGGCGAACCACTGCGCCACTTCGCGCATCTTTGACTCGCTCTTGATGTCGATTTTCCAGCCCGTCAGCTGGACGGCGAGCCGAACGTTCTGACCCTTCCGACCGATGGCGAGCGACAGCTGGTCATCGGGAACGATCACGTCCATCGACTTCGCGCCTTCATCGATGATGACTTTCGAGACCTGCGCCGGCGAGAGCGCACTGCAGACATAACGTGCGGGATCCGGGCTCCACGGCACGATGTCGATGCGCTCGCCGCGCAGCTCCTGAACGACGGCCTGCACGCGGCTGCCCTTCATGCCGACACAAGCGCCGACGGGGTCGACGTCTCCGTCTCGGGAAGCCACAGCAATCTTGGAGCGAGCGCCCGGCTCGCGTGCAGCCGAGTCGATCGTGACGATTCCCTCGTACATCTCCGGCACTTCCTGCTCGAAGAGCTTCGTGAGCATCTCGATGCTGGCGCGGGAGAGGACGATCTGCGGGCCCTTGGTGACCTTGTTGATCTCTTGGACATAGGCGCGAATCCGGTCGCCCGGGCGATACGTCTCGCGGGGCGTCTGCTCCTTGGGCGGCAACAGCGCCTCCGCGCGGCCGAGATCGACGATGATCGCACCCTTCTCGAAGCGGCGAACGATCCCGTTCACGATCTCTCCGGCACGATCCTTGTACTCCTCGTACACGATGTCCCGCTCGGCATCGCGAACGCGCTGAATGATCACCTGCTTGGCGGTCTGCGCGAGGATGCGACCGAATCCGGTCGCGTCGAGCTTCACACCGATCTCGTCGCCGATCTCTGCCTCGGAGTCGAGGTCTTTCGCGCGCCCGAGGCTGATCTGCGTGTTCGCATCCTCGACACGCTCCACGACCTCGCGGAACTCGAAGAGCTCGACCTCGCCCATCTCATCGTTGAAGCGAGCCTCGATCTCACGTTCGAGCCCGAACTTCTTCTTCGCGGCCTGACGCATCGCTTCTTCGAGCGCCTCAACGATCGTGTCCTTGTCGATCCCCTTGTCCTTGGCGATCTGTTCGATTTCGCGTCTGAGCGGTGCCAGATTCATGTTTGTTTCCTCGCAGCCGGGCCGCTCACGCCCGAGCGAAATCCTCTCGGGAGAACTCGTACACGGCGTTCGCCTTCGCGACTTCGCCGAACGGAATCATCACGTCACGACCATCGACCCGGAGCCGAGCTACGCCCGCCTCGAAGGATTCGAGGTGACCCCGGAAGGTCCGGTGACCTTCGATCGCATGCCGGGTCTTGAGCTTGACCTCGCCGCCGCAAGCCGCCTGGAAGTCCTTCTCTCGGGCGAGCACCCGATCGAAGCCGGGCGACGTGACCTCGAGGCTGTAGGCGGACGCGATCGCATCGTGCGCATCGAGCTGGGCGCCGACTTCGCGCGAGATTGCCGCGCACACATCGATCGACACGCGACCGTCACCGGCCGGAGTGTCGACGACGACACGCACTCGCCACGGGGGTCGACCCCGCGTGAACTCGACGTTCACGAGCTCGAGCCCGTGGTCGGTCACCACCGGCTCGATCCGTCCGCGAAGTTCCTCGGGAATGTCAGCGTACACGCCCGTACCAGGTCTCCCTTCCCTCTAGATTTCGGTGGTTTAGAATCGATTCGCAGGCCCGCGGCCTCGGTCGGCCACCTGCAAAGTGCTCCGGAGCAGCACTCGGACACACCCCCGCCCCGCCCCGATGAGTCGAGGCCGAAACGTGAGTCATGCCCTAAAACGCAAAGAAGTGGACGGAGTGTCCACTTCTCTCCGCGACAAGCCGGCGGAAACTATCGAAAAGACAGGGGGTTCGCAATCAGAGTGCACCCCGGGAGACCCGCTCTCTCGTTCAGTCCCCGCGGGTCTCGAGTGCCCCCACAAGCTCGCTGACCCTACTTACGCCGTGTGCTTTACACCATTCTTCGAGTCCGTCCACGATCTCGCCCGCGACACTCGGATTCAGGTAGTTCGCGGTCCCCACCTGCACCGCCGTGGCCCCGGCCAGCAAGAACTTCACCACATCCTCAGCCGACGAGATGCCTCCGATGCCGCAGATCGGGATCTGAACCGCGCGCGCGCACTGCCAGACCATACGAAGTGCGATGGGCTGGATCGCAGGCCCGGAAAGGCCGCCCAATCCGTTCCAGAGCACCGGCCGGCGACTCTCGATGTCGATGTCGAGCGCCTGCACCGCATTGATCAGGGAGATGCCGCTCGCACCCTCCCCTTCACAGACGCGGGCCATCTCCGCGATGCTCGTGACGTTCGGGGAGAGCTTCACCAGCAACGGCAAATCCGTCGCTGCACGGGCCGCGCGCACGAGCCGCGCCAGGACCGCCGGATCCTGGCCGAACTCGATTCCGCCGCTCTTCACGTGGGGACAGGACGCATTCACTTCGAGCCCGGACACCCTGGGCACTCCGGTAAGGCGCGCGCAAACCTCCGCGTATTGCTCGATCTCGGTTCCGAACACACTCGCGATCACCGGCACTCCATCCGGGAGGCGGGGAAGCTTCTCCTCGATGAACGCCTCGACGCCGACGTTTTCGAGGCTGATGGAGTTGAGCAGGCCTGAGGAGACCTCCGAGATTCGCGGCGGCGGGTTCCCGAAGCGCGGCTCGAGCGTGAGGCTCTTGCCGACGAATCCGCCGAGCCGGGTCAGATCGAGGAACGGCGCGAACTCGAGCCCGTACCCGAACGTGCCGGATGCGGTCAGCACCGGATTCCGCAGCGCGATCCCGCCCAGGTTGGCCGAGAGATCCACGGACGTCATGACAGAGTCCTCACGGCACGCCGTCCCACGCAAGAGAGTCCGCCTCGAAGACCGGACCGTCGCGACACACGAGATCGAAGCCGCCGGCGGCGCGAGGAACCGCACAGCCGAGACACACGCCATATCCGCACGCCATCCTGTTCTCGAGCGAGACGTGGCAAGGCCGACCGGCGGCCGCGGCGAGGTCGGCGGCGGCGCGCATCATCGGCGTCGGTCCACACGCGTAAACACGCGCTTCACCCGGCTCCCGAAGCGCCGCTTCGAGCAGTGCGGTCACGAGCCCGGCGTGACCGGCGCTGCCATCTTCGGTCGCCAACTGAAGATCGACTCCCAGCCGGGCGAAATCGTCGCGCGCCAGCAGATCGTCCGCGTGTCGCGCGCCCAGCAACACCGAGACACCCGCGCCGGTTCGCTGCGCCGCGTCCGCGAGGTCATAGAGCGAGGCAATCCCCGTCCCGCCTCCGACCAGGAGCGCACGCTCTCCCGGTGACGGCAGCGGGAAACCCCCTCCCAGCGGTCCGACCATTGCGACCTTCTCGCCGGGCTGGGCGGCGGCCAGCAGCGCGGTGCCTCGGCCGACGACCTTGTACAGCACTTCCAACTGCGAACCCGAACTGCGAAACACCGCCATCGGTCGGGGCAACAACGGATCCGTGCGCGGAGCCGCACCGACGGGTCCGGGCGCGAGCATCACGAACTGCCCGGGCTCCGAACCCGGCCACTCCGGCCCCGCATCGAGGCGGAGCGTCCAACCCGCGGAGCCCGACGGGGTCTGTGAGACGACGGCAGCCTCGGTGCGAATCGGCAGAAGTCGCGCTGTCATGCGCACTCTCCTTGCGGACGCCCGGAGCGGACCGAGCCGCGCATCGCAAGATCCGGTGCGAGTCGACGCGAGAGAAGACACGCGTCTTCGCCGTCCGGGTAATAGCCCGGACGTTGCCCGACCCTTTCGAACCCGGCACTTCGATAGCAGGCGAGAGCCGGCTCGGCGGACGCCCGGACCTCCAGATGGACCCGATGCACTCCGCGCTCGCGCGCTTCTGTCAGCGCAGCATCGATCAACGCCGCGCCGCAGCCACCGCGGCGAGACGCGTGCGCCACCGCCAGCAACAACACCTCGAGTTCGTCGATGTGAATGCGTCCGAACACGTAACCGGCCAACTCTCCTTCGACGCGCGCGACCCAGCGCACGCCTCCCGGCCAGGCGAGTTCGTCCGCGTACGACGCCCGTGACCAGGGCGCTGCGAAGCTCTCGTCGGCGATCGCCAGGATCGCATCGAGGTCTGCTGTCGTGGCCCGTTCCAGCAAGAATGCCGTTTCAGTCACGTGGCACCTTGATCTTGAACTGGCGCACTTTCCGCGAGAGGCTCTCCCGCGCGATCCCGATCGACTCCGCCGTGCGCGAGATGTTCCACTGGTTCTCCCGGAGTCGCTCGAGCAGGAAGTCTCGCTCGAATGCCTTCCGCGCGTCCTCGAGCGAGGCGCCCTGAAGCTCACTCGGAGCGACGCCGGACTGCACTTCATTGGGGAGATGTTCGAGCCGGACCCGCGGACCCGGAGTCATCAGTACGAGGCGCTCGATCAGGTTCCTCAACTCGCGCACATTGCCGGGCCAGGCATACGACTGGAGCGCTCCGAGAGCGCGGGCCGTGATCGTCTTGGGCTTGGCACCAGACTCGGCACAGAACTCCTGAGTGAACGTCTTCACGAGCAGCGGGATGTCCTCGCGACGTTCGCGCAGCGGCGGCACGTGAAACGGGATGACATTCAGGCGGTAGTAGAGGTCCTCCCGAAACTCCCCCGCCTGGATCATCTTCTCGAGGTTCTTGTTCGTCGCAGCGATGACCCGCACGTCCACTTCGATGGTCGCCGTGCCGCCGACGCGCTCGAACGTGTGCTCCTGAAGGATCCTGAGGATTTTCGCCTGAGTCCGCAGGCTCATGTCGGCGATCTCGTCGAGGAAGATCGTTCCGTGGTCCGCCAGCTCGAAGCGGCCATGCTTCTGCGCGATCGCTCCGGTAAATGCCCCTTTCTCGTGGCCAAACAGTTCCGACTCGATCAGCTCTTCCGGAATCGCCGCACAGTTCACGTCGATGAACGGTGCGTTCGAGCGGCGACTCTCGAGATGGATCTGCTTCGCGACCATCTCCTTGCCCGTCCCATTTTCCCCGGTGATCAGCACCCACCCGTTCGTCGGCGCGGCGACGCCGATCTGCTCTTTCAGGGTCGCCATCGCAGGCGCCGTGCCGAGAATCTCGTGGGCCCGGAGACTCTGGGACAACAGCCGCCGGTTTTCCTGGGTGAGCCGCGTCCTCTCGAGCGCGTGACGAATCGTCAACAGGATCTTGTCCACGGAGAGCGGCTTCTCGATGAAGTCGAACGCGCCGAGCTGCGTGGCACGGACCGCCGTCTCGATGGTGCCGTGCCCACTCATCATCACGACCGGCAGCTCCGGCCATGCCTGACTCAATTCTTCGAGGATCTGCACGCCGTCGCGGCCTGGCATCGCGATGTCGAGCAGGACGACGTCCGGGAGTTCGCCCGCACGCAGCTGGACGAGGGCGGCTTCCCCGTCGCTCGCCTCCGCCGGCTCGAATCCCTCGTCCGCGAGGATCCCGGCAAGCGAGTGCCGGATGCTCTCCTCGTCGTCGACAATCAGAATGCGATTCACGTGGCCCGGGCCCCTTCTCCAGCCTCTATCCGCTCCGCACCGGGAGCTCCACGATGAAGCGCGCACCCTGGGGCCGGTTGGCGTGGACGCGAATATAGCCGTGATGGTCGGCCACGATGCGGGAAACGATCGCGAGCCCCAGTCCGGTGCCGTGTGCCTTCGTCGAGAAGTACGGCTCGAAGATGCGGCGGCGATCCTCGGAGCGGAGTCCGACTCCCTCATCCGCGACCTCGATCCGGGCCGTCTGGAGCGGGGAATCCCAGATCGTCCGCACCTCGACCTTGCCGTTCGTCGACTCGATTTCGCGCACGGCGGCGATCGCATTGTCGATCAAGTTCGTGAGGACCCGTCGCATCTGCTCGAGATCGAACTCCACCGTCGGCAGCGTGTCGTCGATCACCGTGGCGAAGGCAACCCCCTCGGTGCCCGAGTAACTCGCGAGAGATTCTTCGACGAGACGATTCAAGTCACCGGGCTGCGGCCGGGCTGCCGGAAGGCGCGCGAAGTTGGAGAACTCGTTCACCAACACCTTCAGTCCGTCGACCTGGCTCGTGATCGTGTCGACGCACTCCTCGATGACCTTGCCGTCTTCCGTCCCTGCGACCCCGATGCGCTCGAGCCTGCGGCGAATGCGCTGCGCGGAGAGCTGAATCGGAGTCAACGGATTCTTGATCTCGTGCGCGATCCGCCGCGCCACTTCGCGCCACGCGGCCATCCGCTGCGCCCGCACCTCCTGGGTGTAGTCGTCGAACACGAGCACGGAACCCAGCAGGCCCTCGTCTTCGTCTTGCATGAGAGTCAGCGTGACGAGAAGGGTGAGCACCTCCTCTCCGATCGGAATCTGCACCTGCTTCCGCACACTCTCTCGCACCCCGGCGCGCGTCTGACGGACCAGCTCCGCCACGACGTCGAGGTACTCGGGCCTCGTGATGACCTCGTCGAGCTTGTGACCGATCGCAGAGGTGCCCGGGGGAATGCCGAGGAAGCGTTGAGCCGAAGGATTGATGGTGCTGATCCGTCCGTCAGCGTCGAGCGAGACCACCCCCGCATCCACATTGCGGAGCACGATCTCCATGTAGCGCCGGCGCTGCTCGAGTTCGCTGTTGGTCCGTTCGAGCCCGCCTTGCGCGTTCCGCAGGTCGGTCGTCATCTGATTGAAGGAGCGCACCAGGAAGCCGACCTCGTCGTCGCTGGTCGGCTCGACGACCACCTCCAGGTTGCCGCGAGCCACTTCCGCCGTGCCTTCCGCGAGACTGCGGATGGACGACGTCACGGCCTTCGTCATGCGATCGCCCCACCACAACGCGAACAATACGACCACCAGTGAGAACAGCAGGAGTTCGAGGCCGTAGAGCCACGAGATGTGCCCGGCATAGGGCTGGATCGCGCGATATTCGTCGAACGCGGCGCGAATCTCTTCGACCTTCGCCGCGGTCGCGGTGGGCACGAGATAGTTGACGATGAGCGCACCGACGACCTCGTTCGCACGGAGCGGATCCGCACTGAGGATCGGCACCGCGCCGCGAATGACGTCCCCGACTTCGGTCCCCGTGCTCTCGACGAGCGTCGCATGTTCGCCCGCGAACGCAGCCGCGACGATCGGACTGTCCCGCTGCACGAACGCGGCATCAGGGATCTCCGGATTCACCGAAGTGACGAGCGGTTCGGACTCGGCGTACGGGAACACCTGAACGACACCGAGGTCATACTCCCGCTGCTTCTCGCGAACGAAAACCTCGAGCGCCGGGCGCTGATCCTGACGCAACAGGCGCTGCGCCTGGATCTGGGAAGCCAGCTGATCACCGTAGTGCAGCGCCTTGTCCGCCCAGGCGTCGTAGTACGAGTCCGCCACTTCGCGGCTGGTATCGAGTGCGCGATCCACCTGCAGGCTGAACCACGTCTCGATCGAACCCGTCACGAACGTGTAGGAGACGAAGAAGACGACGGCAGTGGGAATCGTCGCGACGAGGAAGAGTGCACCGACGAACCGCGAGTGCAGATGCGCACCGAGAATTCCGCGCCGGCGCTCGAAGAAGAGCTTCACGAAGTTGCGGGCGATCAGGTAGACGAGCAGGACCACCAGGACCACGTTCAGCGCGTTGAGTCCGAGGAACAGCAACCCGGATCCAGCGGTCGGAGCCGCCGAGATCCCGATCCCGGCGAGCTCGCGCTCGACAAGGATCACAGCCGCGATCGCGATCAGGGCGACGCCCGCGATCCACAGCTCTCGCCGGCGCCGGCGGCGCTCCGAATCGGGCAGATCAGGGGATTCGCCTGCACCTCCCGGCTCGGGGGCGGCAGGCATCGGCGCCGTGGGCCACTGTCCCCCAGGGGACTCGGCGGACGGGGCGCGGTCCGGATGCTCCTTGGAAGCCATGGTCCCTCGCAAAAGGCCCGCACAGCCCCCACACGGGACCGTGGCTCTCAGCGTAACCCCTCGAAAGCACGAATCAAACTGCGACTCGGCGAAGGGTCAAGGCAATGCGTTCGGCAACCGATGACAGATGGGCAAACCGGCGGAGGGGTATCTTGGACTCGAATCTCGCTCGTGCGGCCGACCGCTTCCTTGAAAACCCGGGGGATACCCGCGCGTTCGCGGAGCTCGAAGAGCATCACTTCCTCCAGGGAGAGTGGCCCGAGCTGGTCAAGCTGTACGAGAGGCGCCTCGCCGCCCCGGATCTGCAAGACGATGCGGGCGCCTGCGCCCGAATGAGTTTCCGACTCGGCCAGGTTCTCGAAGAGCGCTGCCTCCAGGTCGACCGCGCCGTCGAGCGCTACCAGGACGCCGCCCGACTGGCTCCCGAGTTCCGGCCGCCGCTCCAGCAGCTGCGCCGGATCCACGTGGGACGCGAAGCGTGGAATCTCGTGCTCGAGGTCGCCGACCAGGAAGCCGACCTCCCGATGCAGCCGTTCGAGCGTGCGGAGTTCTGCGCGCAGATGGGCGAGATCTGGCACCGCCACATGTCCGACGGCGAGAAGGGCGCGCATTTCTACGATCGCGCACTCGAAGCCGATCCCGGCCACATCTCAGCGCTGCTCGGCCTCGCGGCGCTTCGCGAGGAACAGGAAGACGTCGAAGGCGCTGCCTCGGCGCTCGAGCGCGTCGTCGAGCACACCAAAGGCCCCGAGCAGTCCCGCCCGCTCGCAGCACTCGCGACGCTCTATCAGACGTCTCTCGATCAACCCGAACGGGCCGAGGAGCTCTTCCGGCTCGCGCTCGCAGCGGACCCCCGCTGCGTTACGGCACTCGCCGCGCTGACGAAGCTCGCCACCGCTCGCGAGAGCTGGACCGAGGCCTGCGAATTCCTCGCGCAGCGTTTCCATCTGGTCACCGGGGCGACTCCGCGCCTGGCGATCGCGCAAGAGGCCGGCCGCATCTCGCTTCGCGAGCTCCGCGATCCCCAGTCCGCGCGTTTTTGGTTCGACCGTGCGCGCGAGCTCTTTCCGAACGATGCGAGCGTGATGCTCGAACTCGCGGACGTCGAGCGCCTGGCCGGAAATCGCGATGCGCTCGGCGCCTGGCTGGAGCGGGCGATCCTGATCTCCGCCACTGCGGTCCCGGTCGACGGCCTGCTCGAGAGCGCCCAGATGCGCAGCGAGAGCGACCCGGAAGGCGCGCTCGACACGGTCCGTCTCGCTCTCACGCGAGAGCCGGACCACGTGGAGGGTCTGGAACTCGAGAGCCGACTGCTCGACGACCTCGGCCGCAACACGGAACTCGCGACGGCACTCGTCCTGCGCGCCGAGGCCGCCGCCGGCGAACCGCTGCGTGCGGCACAGCTCTGGACGCAGGTTGGAAGTCTCCGCCTGTCGGACGAGAACGACGAAACCGAAGCGATCGCCGCATTCGAGCGAGCCCTCGCGGCTCGCCCGGACACCCAGGATGCCGTCGACGCGCTTCTGCGCCTGCACGAGTCCCACGAGCGCCTCGATGCACAGCGCGAGCTGCTCGAGCGGGCTGCGCCGGCCGCGTCCGGACGCCGCGCCCTCGCACTCCGCACGCGGTTGGGCGAGCTGCTGCTCGGCCACTTCGACGCGCCCGATGATGCTCTCGCCGCGTTCCAATCCGCGCTCGAGGCCGACCCATCCGACCCTCGCGCTCTGCAAGGGCTCGAGCGAGTCGCCCTCGCAAGCGGCGACGAGGACACGATCCTCGAAGCGTTCGAACGCGAGGCCGCCGTCACGACGGATCGCGCCCGACTGACGTTCCTGGTCTGGGAGCTGTCACGAATCCTCGAGACCCGCGACCAGCCCGACGAAGCCCTGCTGTGGCTCGAGCGCCTCGTCCAGGTCGCGCCCGAACAACGAGACGTCCTCGAGAACTGCTCGCGTCTGCAGGAGCAGCTCGGCCACGACGAAGAACTCGTCGCGACCCTCGAGCGCCTCGACGTCCTGTTGCGGGGGACGGAACAGGCGGCGAATCGCCGGCGGCTCGCCGAGCTCCACAACAAGAGCGGGGATGTCGCGGCAGCCGTCGACGCCTATCGCCACGCCCTCCAGGCAGATCCGGAGGACCTCGCTTCGCTCCGAGCCCTCCTCGAGCCTCTCGAGCGCACCGGTCAGCTCCGCGAGCTCGCCGACACCCACGCGGCCCTCGCCGAGCGCGTGGCCGGCGGCGACCGCGTCCGCCATTTGAGCGCCCGGGCCGACCTGCTCGAGGATCCGCTCGACGATCTCCAGGGAGCCCTCGTCAGCCTCGAGCTTCTCACCGGGGAACTCGGATCCACTCCCGAACGCGAGGACCGCATCGCGGATCTCCTCGATCGCTCGGGTCGACACCAGGAGCTCGCCGACCGACTCACCGGCAGGCTCGCTGGCGAGGAAGCCGAAGACGCGCTCCTCGAACTGCGCCTCTGCGAGCTCCTCGGCGAGACGCTCGGCCAGGCGGGAGCGGCGCTCGAACGCCTCGAGCGCCTCGAAGCCCGTGCGGATCTCGATGAGGACCTGCGCGAGCCGGTTCTCGAAGCCTTCGAGCGAGCGCTCCGGATCGGCGGCGACGGCGAAGCACTCGCCCGCTTCCTCGAGCGGCGCGCGGAAAGTGCCACCGACCCGGAAACCGCGGCACGCCTTCACCTCGAACGGGCCGGACTCCTCTGCGAACTGGGACGACCCGAGGAGGCGCGCGCGCTCTACGAAGCGCTCGCCGATGAATCGAGCGCGTCGTCGAGCGCGGCCGAATCTCGCCTCGAAGAACTCCTCGAACGGAGCGGCGCGTGGGACGGGCTCTGTCGACGCCTCGAAGCAAAGCTCGACGGGGCCGCGGCCGACGCAAAAGCTGACCTGCACGAGCGGATCGCAGCCCTGCGGCGCGACCGCCTCGGCGACCGGTCCGGCGCGATCCGCAGCTTCGAAGCGGCCGCCGAACGCGCGCCCAACCGAGTCTCGCTGTGGCAGGCGCTGGCACGCCTCTACACCGAAGAAGATCGTCGGGCCGATCTGCTGAACGCACTCGAGAGCGAGCTGGCAGCCGGAACGGAAGCGAAGCGCAAGGTTCTCCTCCACGCGCGCGCGGCAGAACTCTGTCGCGCCGAGGGCACACCGACCCGCGCGATGCCCCACTTCCGAGCGCTGCTCGAACTCGACCCGGTCAACGCGAGCGCCGCGGAGTTCCTCGCAGAGCAACTCGAAGCCGACGAGAACTGGACCGAGCTCGCCGCCGTGCTCACCACCCGCCTCGAACATCTGAACCCGGCGGGCCCGGACGACACGACCGCGCTTCGCCTCCGACTCGCCGCGCTCCACGGCGGGCCGTTGGCCGACCCGGATGCCGCGATCGCGTTGCTCGAGCCCACGTTCGCTCAGCCAGAGTCGCTCCCGTTGGTCGCGGAGCCGTTGGCCGATCTGCTGACACGCGCGGGACGGCGCGAAGAATTGACCTCTGTCTGCCGGGACACGATTGCGGCTTTGCGCGATCCCGCGGAGAGAGCCCCGTGGTCTCTCCGACTCGGTGACGCCCTGCTCTCCTCGGATCAACTGCCTGAGGCGGCCGACGCCTACCGCCAGGTTCTCGCCGATCGGCCGGGAGACCCCGACGCCGAGCGTGCCCTGCGCGATGTGTACCGATCCCTGGGTGAGGCACGCCCGCTCTCCCGGCTGCTCGAAGCCGAACTCCAGAGCGTCGCCGGCGCCCAGGAGATCTCGATTCGCCAGGAACTGGCCGGGTTGTTCGCGGGCCCTCTCGAGAGGCCCGCCGAAGCGCTCAGCCATCTGCGACGCGTGATCGATCTCGAACCGGGACACGGCGATGCGATCGATCGCGCGCTGGCGCTCTCGCGAGAGCTGGGCGCCCACACCGAGCAGCTCGGCTTGATCGAGGTCGCGCTCGCGCGGACCCCGGGACCCGTGCCGCGCGCGATTCTGTGGACCGAGCGCGCTCGACTCCTGGCCGGTCCGCTCGACCGCGCCGGCGAGGCGATCGATGCCTACGACGAGGCACTCCGTGCGGATCCGTCGCAGCGCGAACTCTGGGTGGAATTGCGCGACATTCTCGACGCCCGCGGCGACACCGCCGACGTGCTTCGAACGCTCGAAGCCGAAGCCGCGTTGCTACCGCCCGATGCCCGCGGGCCCCTCTACGAGGCCGGCGCACAGCGGGCCGAGGCGGCCGGCCCCAACGCCGTCATTCCCTGGCTGACACGACTTCGGAACGTCCAGCCCGGTTCGGCCGACGTCCTCGCGCGCATTTCCGATGTGCAGCGGCGGCGGGACGACCCGGCGGCGCTGGCACTCGCGCTTCGAGAGGAGATCGCCGCCGCACCGGACGCCGAGCGACGCGCGGCGCTTCAGCGCGAACTCGCGACACTCTATGAAGACCGCCTCGAAGCCCCCGGGCGCGGCCTGAGCGCACTGGAAGCTTGTCGCCGGGAGACGCCGAGAGACCCGGAGCTGCTCGAAGCGCTCGAGAATCGCTACGCCGCGACGGGCCGGTCGCGCGAACAGGTCGAAGTCCTGGCTGCGCGCATCGACGTCGCAGAAGACGGCGCGGCCGACCTGCGGCGCGCGCTCGCACAACTCCAGCGCCGCGCGCTCGGCGAGCCGAGCGAGGCCGCAGAGACGCTCTGGGCGCTGCTCACGGCCGCAGAGACGCGTGGTGTGGTTCGTACGGAAGTGTTGCGAGAGCTGGGCGACACCCTCCGCGAGACCGGACGCAGCGATCTCTGGGCCGAAGTGACCGAAGAGGAACTGCGCGCGCTACGGGACGGCGACGGCGTGGTCGACGAACGACGGCATGAGCTGCAGCGCGAACTCGGCGAGGCGTACGAGGGAATCCTCGCGCAGCCCGATCGAGCGCTCCCGCATTGGCGTGAGCTCGTCGATCACGGCCCGACCGCATCTCTCGGACAGGCCGAGGACCGCCTGCTCGCGGGCCTGCGCCGGACGCGCGACGACGTCGAACTCGCGACGCGGCTCGACGCCCGCCTCGAACGAGATCCGACCGAACCGAAGCTGTGGCTGGAGCTCGCGCGACTCTACGAGGAGCGCCTCCACCGCCCGACACGCGCAGCCACCGCGTACAGCGAAGTGCTCGGTGCCGAACCCGAGTCGCTCGACGCCCTGCGCGGATTGCGCCGAACGTCGGCGCGCCTCGGCCGTCCCACCCAGCTGGCGGAGACGCTCGAGACCGAGCTCGGTCTCGACATCGAGCGGACGCCCGCGGAGACCGCCGCACTGTGGCGCGGACTCGGTGAAGTGGCGTGGCATCGGCTCGACTCGACCACTCGTGCCAGTCGTGCCTTCGCGTCCGCGCTCGAAGCCGATCCGCAGGACCTCGCTTCCCTTCGCTCGCTCCAGACGTTGTTCGAGGGCATGGAAGACTGGCGCGGAGCGCTCGACCTGTTCGAGAGCGAAGTCGCGGTCCTCGGCGACGGGGAGCCGAAGCGGCGACAGGAACTGTGGCTCCGGGCCGGCGCGATGGCCAGCAACCGGACCGAGGACGACGACCGTGCGCTTCGAAGCTACGAAGCCGCCGCCGAGATCGGAGAACTCCCGCTGCCCCGGCAATACGAGTGGGCGGAACTCTACGAGCGAGTGGGGGGCCAGGAGCGGTTCGTCGAAGTGCTGTCCGACTGGTGCGACGACCCGGACGCGAGTCCCGACGCTGCCGAATGGCTCCGACTGGCCTCCGCACTCGAAGCTCTGGACCGCGGGGCCGAAGCCCTGGAACGAACGCAACGCGCCGTCGACGCCGATCCCGAACACGGCGTCGCGTGGGATGAACTGGCACGCCGACACGAGTCCGCCCAGGCCCCCTCCGAGGCCGCGAGCGCGCTCGTCCACGCGGCATCCTGTCGGCAGGGTCAGGCGGCCGCCGACCGGCTGGCGCGCGCGGCCGAGTGGCTCGCAGCGGAGGACCTGGAGCGCAGCGCCGAACTGCTCGGGCGCGCCGTCACTGAAGACCCGGCCCACGGCATCGCCCAGGCCGCGCTCGCAGCGCGCTGTGGCGAACTCGGACGGCTCGACCAGGCTCGGGAAGCGGCGCTGCTGGCGATCGATCTCGTCGAGACCGAACGCGCCGCCGAACCCGACATGCTGCTCGCCGCCTGCCTCGCCGGAGCCGCCGGCGCCACAAGAGACGACGAGCCGGACGCCGCCCGGCGACTCCTCGAAGCCGCACTGACCGAGGCTCCGGAACACCCTGAAGCGCTCAGCTCGCTCGCGGAGCTGCTGGTCGGCACGGCCGACTGGCCGGCCGCAAGAAGCGCCCTCAAGCGGCGTCTGGCCGTCGCGGAAGCGGACCCGGAGGCGACGCCTGCCGAGCGTGCTGCACTCGAGGCCCAGCTCGGCGGCGCGCTCGAAGCGCTCGACGAACCGTCTGCCGCCCTCGCCCGCTATACGCAGGCTCTCGAACTCGACCCAAATCTCGACGCGGCCTACGCCGGCCTCGCTCGACGTTTCGAAGCCGCAGACCGCGCCCAGGACGCGGTCGACATCCTGCAGCGGTGGGCTCTCCGCACCGGAGAGAGCGGTCCGCGCGCCGACCGACTCCTGCGGGCGGCCGAACTGGAGCTCGCGCGAGACGGGCGTGAAGAACCGGCCGAGCACCTGCTGCGCGAGGCGACCGCGCTCGCCCCGGACCGACCGATCCCCTGGGTTCGACTGGCGAACCTGCTGGCGAGCGAGGGACGCACCAGCGAGTCGCTGGAAGCGGCGACGCGCGCACTCGAAGCCGTGCCCGAACCGGCCCCCGAACGGGCCGATCTACACCAGGCGCGAGGCGAGGCGCTCGAAAAGCGTGGTGAGCGGAGTGCTGCAGCCGCGGCCTACGCGGACTCGGTCGCCATCGACCCGACACGAGCAACTTCGGCGCTCGCGGCGGCCCGCCTGCTGCGGGCCTCCGGCGAGTGGAGCGCGGCGGCGCGCGGGCTCGAGGAGTTCCTTGCAGCCGCGGCCGGGAGCGACGCATCCCAGCTCGCCGACGCCTGGTACCAGCTCGGCCGACTCCGGGCCGGCCCGCTCGAGGACGTCGAGGGCTCGATCAAGGCCTACCGCGAGGCGCTCTCGTCCGACGCGGAGCGGAATGACGCTCGCGAGGCGCTCTCAGAGCTGCTGGTTCACGTACCGGACGAGTGGGACGAGGCGATCACGCGTCACGCGGAACTGCTGGCCGAGAATCCGGGACGGCTCGCGTCGCTGCGGGGCCTGCTCCGAATCGCGCGCGGGCGCGAACTTTCCGACGCGATCTCACTCGGGTGCTCGCTGCTCGAGGGGCTCGGCACGGCGACCTCTTCCGAGAAGCGTGAGACGCCGAAGAAGCTGTTCCTAAGCGGGAACGCGTCGGGCGCGCGTCTCGACGACCCGATCTTCGAAGCCGCGCGGCGCCTCGCCCAGGAAGCCGCTCGCGAAATCGGCGACGCGCTCGGCACCGGGACCCCGGCCGACACGCCCAGCGCGCCCGGCGACCCGGTCGCCCGTTTCCGCGCAGAACTGGTCAGCGAGGAGGGCCGGCTCAGCGCGCCCGCCCTGGTGCCCCGACCGGATACCGAGGTCGGGGTCGTCCTCCGACTCGTCGCGCAGCTCGTCTGCGATGCGGAAGAAGTCGAGGGAGACGGAGACCTCGTCAATGACCTCAGCCGCCAGCTCGGTCGGCGCGCGAGACGGCGCGTTCGCAAGGCGCTCGGCGAAACCTCGGCCGAGGACCTCGCAACGCTCGACGTCGGTGCCTGGCGCGCCGAACTCCGCGCGCTCGCCGCGGCCCAGGTGCTCGAACGAGAAGGCCTCGACCTGCGATCCGCATGGATCTCGCGACTCGACCTCAGCGAAGCCGACATTCGAGCGCTGACCGATGGTTCCGACATCACCGAACTCGTGCTCGAGTGTGCGGAGACCCGCGCTCTGCTCCGGCGCATCGTCGACGCCTGGATCCCGCTCCTGCGGTCCTGAGATGGTGTCCGCCCGGCAACTCGACCGGAGTCGGCGGCGTTTTCGCCGCCGCACGGTCCGGATCCTCGTGGACTTCATCGCGAACGGCCGAGTCAAGTGCGAGTACGCCACGACGCTGGGCGCTGGAGGCCTCTTCGTCGAGAGCGAGTCTGCTCCCGACCCCGGCACTCCACTCATGGTCCGGTTCCGCTTGCTTCCGGGCGGCACGCTGCACGAAATCTCGGCGCGCGTCGCCTGGCGGAAGTCCGTCGAGAGCGGCGTGGCCGGCGCTCCCGGAATGGGCGTCGAATTCGTCGACACCGCCGCGACCGCTCAGCTCAGCCGCGAACTCGAATCTCTCCCCGACTGATCGGGAACGAAAACCCGGGCCGCGCTAGGCGGTGGCAGGTGCCGTCACCGTCAGACCGGGGATCGGCAGATCGATGGGCACGTCGGCGCCACCCACGAGCTCCCACGCCTCGGGCGTGGCGAGTAGCTCCGCCAGCAGACGCTGGTGCAGCGCGTGGCCGCCGCGCTCGACGACGATATGACCCTCGAGGCCCATGCCGAGCAGGGACAAGTCTCCGATCAGGTCCAGCGCCTTGTGGCGCACGAACTCATCGGTCCAGCGCACGCCATCCCGGTTCAGCACACGGTCCTCATCGAGGACCACTGTGTTGTCGAGGCTGCCGCCGCGTGCGAGGCCAAGCCGCCAGAGCGTCTCGACCTCGTGCAGGAAGCCAAACGTCCGCGCGCGGCAAAGCTCGCGCTCGAAGCTCTCGCCGTCGATTTCGAGGTCCGACAGCGACTGGCGGCCGATCGCCGGGTGGGCGTAGTCGACCGCGTAGGTCACGCGCAGCGACCGCGCGGGCTCGATCCGAATCGTGCGCTCACCGTCGCGAATCGCGAATGTCTTGCGGACCCGGAGGCGCAGACGCTCAGCGGGCTGCTCGTACACCCCCGCCGCGCGCAACAGGAACACGAACGACGCCGAGCTGCCGTCCATCACCGGGATCTCGGGTCCGTGGACCTCGACCCGGAGGTTGTCGATTCCGAGGCTGTAGACGGCGGCCAGCAGATGCTCCACCGTTCCGACGGTGGCATCGCCGCGACCGAGCGTCGTCGCATAGCGGGTGGAGGTCACCGAATCCGGGCGGGCCGGAATCTCCACCGGGTGGGCGAGATCAGTGCGCACGAAGGTCACACCACTTCCGGCGCGAGCCGGCAGGAGCGTCAGATGGACGGGTTCGCCCGAATGGAGACCGATCCCGGTACACGAGATCTTCTCGGCGATAGTCCTCTGCTTCACGCGCTCCCCCTCCATGGCGCTGCGGGCCGCTCATCGTGGACCCACAGGGCGCTTCTATAGCAAGGGGTGTGCCATAGCCGGATCGAAGTGTGCCCCGCGAGCGCGTCCGAAGCCGTTTCTCCTATGGACTCGGTGGCTTGAAGCGTGACAAACATCACTTTTGCACGTGAACTGCGACCTCCCCGAGGGGAGTTAAAGGCCGTATTAAGGTGACCTTTCGGTTACACCTGTGACGCGATCGTCACAGCTACCGATCGGAATCCCTCAGCTGGCACCGGACGATCGGTGGACCCAGACGGCTTTCAGCTGGCGCCAGACGATCGGCGGGCAAGGACGGCCTTTACCTGGGCCGAGATCTCGCGGGTGGTCGAGTAGCGCGCATCCGGCGCCTTCTGAAGGCACTTGTTGATGATCTCGGCGAGGAGGCCCGGACATTTCGGATTGACCTCGCGGGGATCGGGCGGCGGCGTGTGAACGTGATGATAGGGCACGTTGCCCTCCCGGAACGGCAGGGTTCCTGTGGCGAGCTCGAAGATCGTGACGCCGAGCGAATAGATGTCCGTCCGGTGGTCGATGTTCTTTCCGAGCGTCTGCTCTGGGCTCATGTAGTAGGGCGTGCCGGACACGAGTGTCGTGTGGTTGCGCACCTCTTCGACCACCTTCGCGAGCCCGAAGTCCATGATCTTCGCCTGCTTCTCCCGGGTCCACATCGTGTTCGCCGTCTTGATGTCGCGGTGGGCGACTTTGTGCTCATGGGCGTAGCCGAGCGCCTCGCACATCTGCAGCAAGACGTGCAACACGCCGGAAGGCGCGATCGCTCCTCGACGCTGAACGATCTGCTTGAGCGTCGTGCCATCGACGTATTCCATCGCGATGTAGAAGCGGCCTTCCTGCTCGCCGGCGTCGTAGACGGTCACGATGTTCGGATGGTTGAGCTTCGCGGCGCTCTTCGCCTCGCGCAAAAAATTGGCGAGCGCCTGCGGGTTCTCCCGCAGCGTATCGGGCAGCACCTTGAACGCCACCGGGCGATCGAGCACGGTGTCCTGCGCCTGATATACGATGCCCATTCCGCCGCGCCCCAGTTCTCCGACGATCTGGTAGCGGGCAGGCTTCGCTGCGGCGGGCACGGCCGTTGCGTCGCCGCCGGCACGAGAAGCCGGTGAGGCCGACTCCTCCTGGATCCGCGCAGCCTCCCGAACCGCCGCTTCCGCCCGCGCTCGCGCGCCGGTCAGCCGCGTCTCGGCGTCCCCGTAGTGGTAGTCGAACGCGAGGATCCGCTCGTAGACGGCCGCCGCTTCTTCGTCCTCGCCGCCCTGCTCTTGGACGCTCGCGAGTCGGTAGTAGGCATCGACGTTCTCGCGGGAGATCTCAGCGTCGCCAAGCGCCTGCTCGAGCTTCGCCACCGCAAGCTTGTGCTGACCGCGTCCCTGGAAGACCTCGCCGAGCATCGCTGAGGCTGCGGCGAAGTCGTAGCTGTCTGCCGGAACCAGCTGCAGCACCCGGATCGCGTCCTCTTCACGTTTCGCGTCCAGGAACAGCCGTCCCGCATCGACGTGCCGACCCGCCTGACCGAGAGACTCGCCCTGCAGGCCGACTTCACCGAGCTGCCCCCAGCACTCCGCCGCCCGGTCGTGCTGCCCCGCCTTCGAGTGACTCTCGGCGGCGCGCCGAAAATCCTCGGACAGCTGGTACATCTCCGCAGCCTGGCCGGCATCGCCGATCTTCTCGTAGCATTCGCCCGCTTCGCCGAACCGTTCGAGGCTCCGGAACAGATCGCCAGCGGACATGAAGTCGCCCGCTTCGAGCAGATGGCGTGCGGCGTCCTCCGGCGAGCCCCGTTCGCGCAGGTGCTCGCCGAGGATTCGCGCGGCGGCTTCCGTCTCGCCAATCTGCCGCAAGATCTCAGCCGCGCGTTCGGGTTCCCCAGCCTGCTCGAACAGATCCGCCGCCTTGGCGAAATGCTCCAGCTTGAGAGCGACCTCGGCCGCTGCGGCCGCACAGCCGCCTTGCTCGAGGATCCGTTCTGCGGACTCCAGGTCGCCGGCTTCTCCGTACAGCCGGCCGGCGCGGAGCACCATCAGGCGGATTTCCTTCTCGGCCTCGGGAGACTGGCCAGACCCCACGCGTGTGGATTCCTCTGCCACGACCGCTTCGAGAGAGCGAGCGGCCGCGATCCAGTTCTCGGCCTTCAAGAAGGCCTGTGCCGCCTGCCGGTGAAACTCACAGTGCGCATAGCAGTCTCCCGCCTGCTGGTAGCGCTCGGCCTTCTCGTACATCTCCGCCGCGACCGTCATGAGGTCGGCTTTCTCGTAGCACTCGGCCGCGCGGTCGAAGGCTCCCTGAGACGCAAAAATCGTAGCTGCGGTCTCGTGCTGGCCCGCCTGCAGATACAAGTCGGCGGCCTGCTCGAACTGATTCTGGTCGTGGCGCACCTCGGCGGCGCGCACGAACTCGCCTCCCGCCACGAAATAATTGGCCGCTGCATCGAGCGCCCCCACGCTGAAGCACATCTCGGCCGCCTCGATCGGATCGCCCTTCTTGGCGACCTGGGCCGCCTGCCGGACGAACTTGCGCGCCGAGCGGTCGGGCGTCGGAGGCGCGGCCGCCTCCGGAAGCGGTGCGAACCCCGAAGCCGGCTCTTCTTCCCCGCTCTTGCGACGCGGACGCAGCGCAACGAAGAGCGCGAGCAATCCGAAACCGGCGAGCGCGAAGTGCACCGTCGGGGACTCGACCGGCTCGCGCACCTCGTGAATGCCGCGCCCCGCCAGCGAGGCCAGATCCGCCAGTCGTTCCTCGAGCGCTCCGACCGCGTCATGGGACGGCACCCGAGCGCGGGCGATTCCATAGCCCCCGAGTACGAGAAGGGGCAATGCGATCGAAAAGGCCAGGATCCGCACGATCATCGTTGGCTTGATTCCTCCGCGGGCGGCCTGAGGCCGCGACCGCTCTTCCGCTCGACTGCTGTTTCGGCCTCCCGGGGCTTCGCGTTGAGGGGACGCCGCCTACACTCCGGGCCGTGTGCAGCCCCATCGGCTCCCGGCGCTGCCGAGCGCCCCTCCTTTCATTGATCGTCGGCCTCGCTTGCCTCGCCGGACTTCCGTCCCGCGGGGAATCGAACGAGCCCTTCGAACTGCAGACGGCATCGATTCCCGGCCGCCCCCTCGACGTCTTCGCGGTGCCGTCCGCTGGACCCGCCCAGCACGTCGTGGCGATCGGGATCGCAGGCACGGTCCCCGACGAGCGCCGCACCCTCGCCTTCTTCCCGACCGGACGAGACGGCGCCGGCCCGCTCGGCGAGCCGAGCCTGTTCGCGGTCCCCGATGCGGTCGTCGGGTTCGACGTGGCCGACCTGATCCCGGGCGGCGGCGTCGAGATCGCCCTGCTCTCTGCTCGTGAGCTGACGATCACCCGGCCGGGCGCCACCCGCCCGCTGCGAAGACGGACATTCACCCCGCCGCTCCCGCTCCCCGGGCGGACTCGCGGCGTCTCGCGGCTGACGTTCCTGCGCCCATGGGGCGGCAGCGACGTTCTCTCGGCGCTGGTCCCATCACTCGACGGTCTGCGTCACGTTCCGATCGGGGAAGGTCCGGCCGTCGCCCTCTCGGTTCCGCTGGAGACCCGGTACGACGTGATGGACCCGACGGTCGGCGTCCGGGCCGGCGCGCTCGACGCCTACATCGCGTGGCCCCAGATCGCGCTCGCCGACGACAACGGCGACGGATTCGACGACCTCTTCGCACTCACCCGATACGACGTCGTCGTCTTCCATGCCGGCCCGGGCGGACTCTCCTCCACCCCCTCGCGACACGTATCGCTGCGACCCTTCACGCCGAAAGAAGAACTACGGCATCTGGCGACCTCGCTCTCGCTGTACGCCCACGATCTCGACGGCGACGGACTCGCGGACCTGGTGCTGCACCGGACCATCGGCACACTCCTCAACAGCCGGTCCGAAACCCTGATCTTTCGCAACTCCGGAAGCGGAGCCGACCCGAGCGGCGTCCCGGACCTCACCCTCGCGGACGAGGGGGGCTTCGGAGCGATCTTTCTGCAGGATGTCGATGGCGACGGCCGGGCCGAGCTGCTCCAGACACTCGTCCCGTTCGGCGTCATCCAGTTGATGCGCGTGCTCGTCACTGAACGCGTCCAGGCCAAGTTCCGCCTCCTGCGCTTCTCGGGAGCGGGTGTCGCAGAGACGGAGACGAGCTGGGAAGAGGACGTTGCGCTCCCTCTCGACTTCTCGAACGGCCGGATCTCTGGTGTGGTTCCGACTCTCGCCGGCGACCTCAATGGGGACGGACGCCGCGACCTCGTCTGGGGCGAGAGTCTCGAGGAACTATCGGTCCGGCTCGGCGAGCCCGGACCCAAGGGCCCCCGCTTCGGGCCGCGGGTCGCGCGCCAGAAAATTCCCGCCGGCGAGCGTGCGCTCGTGGCCGACCTCGACTCCGATGGCCTCGACGACCTCGTGCTCTTCGACACGACGGACGCTAAAGGGCAACTCCATATCCTCCGCAACCGCGGCCAGCTGCCCGGCTCCCCGACCTCTCTGGAACCTGCTCCCGAGTAGCGCCGGCCTGAATTTAGAAACGGGGACGGTCTTTAGAAGTTTAGAAATTCGATATTTATAAAATTCTAAAGACCGTCCCCGTTTCTAAACTAGTAGCGGCGGCCCGCGGGCCTTCCCGTCTAGAGGAGTCGGCCTTGCGAGCCCGTCGTCGCCGGACGGGTCCGGCCGAAGTGCTCCCACGCGCGGGGCGCCGCCACGCGGCCGCGGGGCGTGCGTTCGAGGAACCCGCACTGGATGAGGAAGGGCTCGACGAGGTCCTCGAGCGTCCCGCGATCCTCGCCGATGGCCGCCGCGAGGGTGTCGATCCCGGCGGGGCCTCCGTCGAACTTGTCGAGCAACGCGAGCAGCAGAGCGCGATCGAGCGAGTCGAAGCCAGCGGCGTCCACGTCGAGCCGCCCGAGCGCATAGCCGGCGAGTTCGGTCCCGATCGTCGTCCCGCGGCCCGACTCCACCTCGGCGAAGTCCCGCACGCGACGCAGCAGGCGATTCGCAATGCGCGGCGTTCCGCGCGACCGGCCCGCGATCTCCACCGCAGCCGGTTCGTCGAGGCCGATCTCGAGCAGCCGCGCCGAGCGCAGCAACACTCCGACGAGCTCCTTCGGCGTGTAGTAGTCGAGGCGAGCGGACCAACCGAAGCGATCCCGGAGCGGCGCCGTCAGCAAGCCGGCGCGAGTCGTCGCACCGACGAGCGTGAAGCGAGGCAGGTCGACCCGAATCGATTGCGCGGTCGGCCCCTGGCCGATCAAGACGTCGAGACGAAAGTCTTCCATCGCCGGATAGAGGATCTCCTCCACGACGGCCGGCAGGCGATGGATCTCGTCGATGAACAGCACGTCGTCGGCTTCGATGTTCGCGAGCAGCCCGGCGAGGTCGGCGCTGCGCTCGAGCACCGGGCCACTCGTCGCCCGAAACGCGGCTCCCATTTCCTCCGCGACGATCCGCGCGAGCGAGGTCTTTCCGAGCCCCGGCGGGCCGAAGAAGAGCAGATGATCGAGCGCTTCTCCGCGCTCTCGTGCCGCCGTCACGAACACCCGGAGATTCGCGCGCAGCTTCTCCTGGCCGATCATCTCGTCGAGCGTGCGGGGTCGGAGACGCTCCTCGTACGAACGCTCGTCCGGCTCGACCTCTCTGGAGAGCGCGCCTCGATCCTCGGGATCGGTCATCTCGACAACCGCGGCAGCGCGGCGCGCACGAGCGCGTCGACCGACGCATCCTCGCCGAGCTCTGCGACGACGGCGTCGACGATCTTCTCCGCTTGACCCCGCGGGACCTGAAGGTTCACGAGGGCCGAGAGTAGCTGGGCGCTCGCATCCGACGAAGCGACCGGCGGATCGGCCCCGGCGGTCTCCGCAACCTCGCCAAAGCGCTCTCGGGCCCGTTCCTTCAGCTCGACGATGATCCTCTCGGCCGTCCGCGCGCCGACCCCGGAGATCGAGCGGAGCGTCGCCACGTCTTCGGTCTGGATCGCGCGCAATACGGCCGGGGCATCGAGCCCGGAAAGGAGCGTCTGCGCGAGCTTCGGCCCCACCCGGCTCACCTGGATCAGGAACTCGAACACGTCGCGCTCGAGTTCGGTCGCGAACCCGAACAGCTGCAGCGCCGTGTCCCGCAGGTGGGTGTGCACTCTCAGGGCGACGGTCTTCCCGGGTTCGGGAAGCCGCGTGAACGTCGAGAGCGAGATGGCCGCCTCGTAGCCGACTCCGCCCACGTCGACCAGAACGCGCGTCGGCGACTTCTCGAACAGAGTGCCCTCGAGCCGCCCGATCATGCGCGGCGCACCACGAAGCGAGCCGCCCGGCGCGTGCTGCGCCGGCGGCCACCCGACCGGGCTCCGGGCGGAAGCCCCGCCGACTGGGCGTGGCACACCGCCACCGCGAGCGCGTCGGCGGCGTCCTGCGGGGGCACGCGATCGAGACCCAGCAACTGACGCACCATCATCTGCACGTCCCGCTTGACCGCTCCGCCGTGGCCCGTCACCGCGAGCTTGATCGTCCGCGCGTTGTACTCGTGGACCGCGATCTTGCGAGCCGCAGCGGCCGCCATCGCGACCCCTCGCGCCTGCCCGAGAATCAGCGCCGAGCGTGGACTCGCCCCTGCGGCGAGAAACACCTGCTCCACCGCCACGCAGTCGGGGCCATGCTCCTCGATCAGCGCTCCGAGCTCGATCTGGATCACCCCGAGGCGCTCGGCCAGCGGGGCACCCCGGACCTGCCTCACCGTGCCGTGAGCCCGGTGGACGAGACGACCGGCCTCACGTTCGATCAGCCCCCAACCGGTGGCGTGCGAGCCGGGATCGATCCCTAAGATGCGCATCGGGGCCTCGCGCAAACGAAAGAGTTTCGGGGACCAAGCGCGACCGGGGGGAGCCACGCGAAAAAACGGGGCGGGGGACTCAGCTCGCGAGGCGTGCCATTTCCTCGTCGGAGATGTCGAAGTTGGCGTACACGTTCTGAACGTCGTCGAGATCGTCGAGTGCGTCGGCGAGGCTCAGCATCCGCTCCGCATCGGAGCCGTCGAGATCCACCGTCGTGCTCGGTTCGAGAGTCACCTCGGCGGTCGCCGGAGTCAGTCCGGCCTCGGCCAGGCTTCCTCTCACCGTCTCGAAGTCCACGGGGGTGGTGACGACATCGATCGTGTCCGCACCTTCGACGACGTCTTCGGCACCCGCTTCGAGGGCCGCCTCGAGGAGCGTGTCCCCATCGAGGTCGGAGCGGTCGAACGTCAGCAGTCCACGCTTCTCGAACAGATACGCGACACAACCGGAGGAGCCGAGATTCCCGCCGTGCTTGGTCAGGACGTGGCGGACCTCGCTGACGGTCCGATTCTTGTTGTCGGTGAGGGTCTCGAGGAGAATCGCGACGCCACCGGGGCCGTAGCCTTCGTAGATGACCTCGTCATAGGTCTCCGAGTCGCCGCCGCCGACCCCCTTCTGGATGGCCCGCTCGATGTTGTCTTTGGGCATGTTGGCCGCCCGGGCCTTGTCGACCACCAGGCGGAGCCGAGGGTTGGCAGTGGGGTCCGCGCCCCCCAGCCTGGCCGCGGTCGCGAGCTCACGAATGAGCTTGGTGAAGAGCTTGCCGCGCTTGGCGTCGACGGCGCCCTTCTTTCGCTTGATGGTCGACCACTTGGAGTGCCCAGACATAGGATTTCGTTAGCACGCAGTGACCCCGGGGCCAACCGGAGGCCCCTGAAACAGCTTAGGAATCAGCTGGTTCTGCCGATGAAGGGGAAGCGGGAGAGGCCTGCCTGCAGGTCGCCCGCACGAAGCTCGTGGAGGGGACCCATGACCGACGAAGTCGCGATCGGCATCGATCTCGGAACCAGCAACTCCTGTGTCGCGGTGACCCGAGGTCGGGAGGTCGAGGTGCTCGCGAACGCCTACGGCGAACACGTCACGGCGAGCGTCGTCGCGTTCAGCGAAGACGGCACGATCACCGTGGGAAACGCCGCCAAGGCGAACATCATCCACGAGCCGAAGCACACGGTCTACAGCGCCAAGCGCTTGATCGGGCGGTACTTCTTCTCCGAGGAGCTGAAGAAGGCCCAGGCCATCTGCTCGTATCGGATCGCCGAAGGCCCGAACCATGGCATCCGCATCCAGGCGCGCGGTGAGCAATTCTCGCTCCCCGAGATCTCCGCGATGGTTCTCCGCGAGATGAAGTCGATCGCCGAAGACCGGCTCGGCCAGCCCGTCCGGCAGGCGGTGATCACCGTCCCCGCTTACTTCAATGACAACCAGCGCCAGGCCACGAAGGATGCGGGCCGGATCGCGGGCCTCGAAGTCCTGCGCCTGCTCAACGAGCCGACCGCCGCCGCCCTCGCCTACGGCTTCGGGCGCGGCCTCGACCAGCGTGTGGCGATCTACGACCTCGGCGGCGGCACCTTCGACATCTCGATCCTCGAGATCGGCAAGGACGTGTTCGAAGTGCTGTCGACGTGCGGCGACACCTACCTCGGTGGCGACGACCTCGACGATCGCTTGATCGACCTCCTCGCCGACGAGTTCGCGGCTCGAGAAAACATCAACCTCCGCCAGGACCCGTACGCTCTCGAGAAGCTGAAGGTCGCCGCCGAGACGGCGAAGAAGGGGCTCTCGGTCGACGAAGAGGCTGAGATCAACATCCCGGAGGTGATCGCCGGCGCGGATGGCCAACCGCTCTCCCTGCAGCGCACCATCACGCGCACCGAGTACACCACGCTGATCATGGATCTGATCCAGCGCACGTTCAAAGTGTGCGACGAGGCGTTGCAGCAGGCGAACATGGTCGCGCGCGACCTCGACGGCGTGATCCTCGTCGGCGGACCGACCCGACTGACGATCGTCCGCCAGGCCGTCGGCGAGTACTTTCAGCAGGAACCGCAGGACGACGTCGACCCGGACGAGGTCGTCGCGATGGGCGCCGCCATTCATGCCGCGTCGCTGATCGCGCCGTCGCAAGACTCCTACCTGCTCGACGTCACACCCCTCTCGCTGCGGATCGGCGTCGCCGGCGGTCTCGCCGAACCGGTCATCGAGCGAAACACGCCGGTTCCGATCGAGCAGACCCGAACCTTCACGACGGTCCAGGACTTCCAGGAGCGCGTGAAGATCCGCGTCTATCAGGGAGAGTCTCGCCGCGCGGAAGAGAACGAGATGCTCGGCCAGTTCGAGTTCTCGGGGTTCAAGAAAGCGCCGCGCGGTCAGGTCCAGATCGACGTCACGTTCGAGATCAACGGAGACGGCCTCGTGAGCGTGACCGCTTGCGACCAGGAGACCGGACAGCAGGCGTCGACCGAGATCTCGCTCTCTTCCGGCCTCTCGGACAAGGAGATCGAAGGAATCATCGACGACGGCCGGACCGACCGCGTCGACACCCCGACCGCCGAAGCCGTCGCGGCCCCCGCTGCCACCCTGGCTTCGCCCGCACTGGCTTCGCCCGATCCGGCGCCGATCGCACCCGAGCCGCCCCTGGCTGCCGCAGAGCCACAGAGCCTCGATGCGCTCAGCGAGGATCTCGATCTGCTCCCGGACGAGGACGACCTCGAACTCGAGGTCGACCCGCCCGACGAGACGGTCGCCCCCGCAGTCGCGGAGCCCTTCGCGGCAGCGCCTGTGCCCGAAGTCGCGCCGGCGCCTGCCCCGCTTGTAGAAGTCGCGCCTGCAGTCGCCCCTGCCCCGCCAGTAGAAGTCGCGCCTGCAGTCGCCCCTGCCCCGCCAGTAGAAGTCGCGCCTGCAGTCGCCCCTGCCCCGCCAGTAGAAGTCGCGCCCGCGGTCGCCCCTGCCCCGCCAGTAGAAGTCGCGCCTGCAGTCGCCCCTCTCCCGCAAGCGGAGGTCGTGCCTGTCGTGGCCGCTCCGGTCCCCGAAGTTCCCAGCCACGCCGAGAGCGAACTCGAACTCGACCCGGACGATCTCGCGGGCCTCGAGGATCTCGACCTCGCGACGGAAGTGGAGCTCGACCCCGCGGCCCCCGTGATGATCGGTGGCGCCAACGAGTTCTCGGAAGGTGACTTCGTGAGCGCACCGCCCGAGGAAGAGGATGAGAACGCCAAGACCCATCCCAACCTCGAAGCCCCGCCGACTGCTGAAGCGCTCGAAGTGGAGTTGACTCACGAGGTCGCCGCGCGACACGAGGCGCCACCCGCCAACCCAGACGCGGGCGAGGATCTCTTCGGCGACGTCGGCACCGATCTTTCTCAAATCGAAGAGGACTGAGGACGCCACCGTGGATCCGGCCGAGATCAAGGCCCTTGCCGGGCTGCTGGACGAGCTCGACTACTACCAGCTCCTCGAGACGAAGCCGGGTTGCAAGGCATCCGAGCTGAAGCGCGCCTACTACGGCGTCTCCCGGTGCTTCCACCCGGACGCGAATCGCCACCAGGCCGACGACGTCCGGGATGCGGCGGAACGCGTCGCGAAACGCATCACAGAGGCGTACTCGGTGCTCCGCGATCCGCGCCGCCGCAAGGTGTACGACGATCGCCTGAACGACGGAAACGGCGCGCGCCTGCAGCTCGCCGAAGCCGAGGCCGAGGCCGATCGCAAGAACCTCGAAGAACGCCTCGGCAGCACGCCCAACGGCCGCCGCTTCTTCACCCTCGCCGCCGCGGACATCGACCGCGGCGATCTCGCGTCGGCCGCCCGCAACTTGAAGATGGCGACCGCCTACGAGCCGGCAAACCCCTACTTCAAGCAGAAGTTGGCCGAGGTGGACGAAGCGCTCCGTTGACCCGGCGGCGGTCGGCGGGATTCTGAGGGCGCCAAATCGCCTTCTCGCACCCGACCCCGTCTGCCCGCGCTACGCTCCGGCGCCGTGCGGCACGAAACCCAGAGCTCTTCGAATCTCTCTCTGAAACGCGCGATCCCCGCGGTCTTCGCGTACATCGCGCTCGCGGCGGCAGTCGCTTTCCCGGCCCACTCGGCGCGGCCCGGCGCACGGCCCGTTCCGGCCTGGGAAGGACGCACCCTCGAAGGCAAGCCACTCGTACTCGGCGACCTGATCGGCCGTCGCTTCGTCCTCGCATTCATCACCCCGGGGCCTGACGCAGAGGGCCTCGGATCCGCGCTGCGAGCGATCCAGGACGAACGGTCCGAGTTCAATTTCGAGATCGTGGGCATCTTGGCGCCGGGCAGCGGAGCCGAAGGCCGACGCTGGGTCGAGAAGCACGAGTACAGCTTCCCGGTCGCAACAGATCAGCCGGGCGGCCTGGCAGCCCGGCTCCGGTTGGGTGGACAGCCCGCCGCAGCGATGGTCGTCGACGCCGAGGGATACGTGGTCGCCGGCCAGAGCCTCGCCGCCCCGGGCGATGACGCCGCCGAACTCGTCGAGGGCGCGCTCCGAGACATGCTGCGACTCCCGAAGGCCGAACTCGCGGGCACTCCGACGCTCGGCGACTACCCCGCAGCCCCCGCGTTCGAGGCCCCACCGCTCGAGGGCGGCGACCCGGTCACCCTCGAATCCCTGCGCGGCAAACCGCTGGTGCTGATCTTCTTCCTGCACACCTGTCCGCACTGTCACGATGCGCTCGGTGATCTCCGCGACGTGCTCGCCGGACTCCCCGAGGCGAGCCGTCCCGCGCTCTACGGCGTTTCGATGGCCGCCCGCACCGCAGAAGTGCGCGCACAGCTCGCGGAGCTGGACCTCGACTTCTTCCCTGTGCTCATCGATCCCAAGAACGAGATCCGTGAGGCGTACGGAGCCACGCGCGGCGTTCCGGTCATCTACTTCATCGACAAAGAGGGGCGCATCCGCTGGCGCACCGACGGCTGGCGAAGCGAGCGAGACCCCATCCTTGCGCGCATGCGTCTGGCGATCCTCGCCGGAGAGAAGCCCCCGCTGCTGTTGCACTCTACCGGCTACAGCGGAGACGAATTCTGTGGGACCTGCCATGAGAGCCAGCAGGCGACGTGGCAGCTCACATCTCACGCGGGCGCCTTCGAGACACTCGTGCGGCACGGCGCAGACTCGAACGAAGAGTGCGTCGGATGCCACGTGGTCGGGTTCGGCCAGAAGGGGGGCTACGCGCTCGCCAAGCCCGACGTTCAGCTCGAGGGCGTCGGCTGCGAAACTTGCCACGGCCGCGGCGGCCCCCACCTCTCGCCGGATCACGCGAAGGGCGGCTACGAGGCGACCTGCACGGGCTGCCACGACCCCAAGCACTCGCTCGGATTCGAGTACGCAGCGTTCCTGCCGAAGGTCTCCCACGCGGCGAACACTCACCTTCTCGCGCTGCCCGAAGCCGAAAAGCGCAAACTCCTCGCCGACAGGCGCTCGATTCGGGCACCCCTGCTCCCGACCGAGATCGACTACGTCGGCTCCGGAGCCTGTCGGGAGTGCCATGCGAGCGAGTACGAAACCTGGTCCGCACAGCCCCATGCCAATGCACACGCCACGCTCGACGCAGCGGGGAAAGCCGACACCAGCGACTGTCTGGGTTGCCACACGACCGGCTACGACCGCGGCGGGTTCCCGGCCCGTGGCGCTCCGAGCGAGCATCCCGATCTCGTCGGCGTGGGCTGCGAGAGCTGCCATGGCCCCGGTGCCAACCATATTGCGCCGGGTGCGACCCGCCGGGGCACCATTCTCTCGCTTGGCGACAAGTGCGACTCGTGCGTGATCCTGCAGATCTGCGGCTCTTGCCACGATGACGCGAACGACCCAGGCTTCGAGTTCGAGGTGCAGGACAAGATCGATCTCCAGCGACACGGCACGATCGAAGCGGGCACCGGCAAGCCGCTCGTCGCCGACCCGGCGAAGCCGTGAGCGCGGAGCGGACGGAGGCGCTCGAGCTCGTCCGCTCGGCACGCGCCCTCATTGCCGAGTGGGTCGAAGACGGGCTCGAACCGGCGGCGCCCGCGAGCGCGACGAGCGCGACCCGCGTGGGTGCAACCCGAACACCCACAGCGGAAATGGCCCCTGCGACGCTTCCGGCCGCGGCGCCGCCGCGCGCACCGGAGGCCCAGCGCTCGCCGTCGTCAACCCCGCTGGCGGCAGTGCGCGAAGAGCTCGGCGATTGCACGCGTTGCCGCTTGAGCGAGGGCCGGACGCAGATCGTCTTCGGCGACGGCGACCCCGATGCAAACTTGATGTTCATCGGCGAGGGGCCCGGCGAGCAGGAAGATCTCCAGGGCGTCCCGTTCGTCGGCCGCGCCGGCGAGCTTCTCACCAAGATGATCGAAGCCGGGCTCGGCATCGAACGCCGGACCGTCTACATCTGCAACATCGTGAAGTGTCGTCCGCCTGGGAACCGCAATCCGGCGGCGGGCGAAGTCGACGCCTGCCGCAGCTTCCTCGACGGTCAGATCGACGCCGTCTCACCGCGTGCGATCGTCACGCTCGGCAAACCGGCGGCGAGCCTGCTCCTCGGCCGCGAGGTCGCGATCACCCGCATTCGCGGCCAGTGGCACGAGTATCGGGGCATCCCGCTGATGCCCACACTCCACCCGGCGTACGTCCTCCGCCAGTACACCGAAGAGAACCGCCGGTTCGTCTGGGAAGACCTGAAGGCCGCCCACGCCCGCTCCCTGGAGCACTGACACTCTTCTTGCGGTTAGCAGGTTGCGGAAGAACCCCGGACCGAGCCAGGTGCGGGGATTCGGGCCGAGATCAAGGCGCGAAAGCGAAGCTGTAGTGCCCCTACAGCGAGCTTTCGCAACGAAGAGCTCGGTACGAAGACGCGCGCCGGGCGACGGGAGGGGTTTTTCAGCATCCTGCTAGGGACGCTCCGGCACCTTCGCAGACTGCTGGACGCGGAACTCGGCGAGCGCCGCCCGGACTTCGGGATCCTTGCGCGCGATGATCGCCGCCGCGAGAAGGCCCGCGTTCTTTGCGCCGGACTTCCCGATCCCGAGGGTGCCCACCGGAATCCCGCCGGGCATCTGGACGGTCGCGAGCAGCGCGTCCATCCCCTGGAGCGGTGTACTGTCGATCGGCACGCCGAGCACGGGCAGCAGCGTGTGCGCCGCAGTCACCCCGGCGAGATGCGCCGCCGCCCCCGCCCCGCAGATGACGACCTCGATCCCGCGGTCTTCGGCCTCGTCGAGAAAACGGATCAGCCGTTCGGGCGTGCGATGCGCCGAGATCACCCGGACATCGCATCCCACCCCGAGGCCCTCGAGCGCGTCTTCCGCGGCCTTCATGACGTCATAGTCGTTGGCACTCCCCATGAGCACGCCCACGCGCGCCGGAATCTTCTTCTTGGCACGACTCTTCGAACTCTTCTTCCGCGCAGCCACCGGCTTCCTCCTCGGATCTGGGCGAGGAGTGTACTGCGCTAGCCTCGTCGCGGGAGGGACGCGATGCAGGCGGTGGTACTTCGCGGTCCGGGGGACCTGGCCGTCGAGAGCGTGCCGGATCCGAAACCGGGCGCAGGAGAACTCGTACTGCGCGTCGCCGCGTGCGGGATCTGTGGCACGGACGTGCACCTCTATCAGGCGGGTGGCCTGCCCCCCGGCAGCATCCCCGGACACGAATTCTGCGGCGAAGTGATGGAGACCGCGCACGGTTTCAGTGCCGGCGACTGGGTCTGTGCGCTGCCCGCCCTCTCCTGCGGAGACTGCGCCCGCTGTCGCAGCGGGCTCGGTGCCTACTGCCAGACCCAACGCACCGTCGGGATGGGAAGCGCGCCCGGCGCGTTCGCGGAGTACGTCGCGGTCGCAGCTCACGAGACCCTCCGCCTCCCGGCCGCTCTCGGCGCCGAGGCGGGCGCCCTCGTGGAGCCCCTCGCGGTGGCCCTCCACGCGACCCGGGTCGGCCGGGTACGCCGCGAGGAGTCCTGCGTGATCCTCGGCGCGGGCCCGATCGGATTGAGCGCACTGGTGTGGGCCCGCCACTTCGGTGCCGGCGAAATCGTCGTCTCCGATCCGGCACCGGGCCGGCGAGCGATGGCCGAGAGACTGGGCGCCACCGCGACGTGCGCGCCTGCGGGTCTCGCCGAACTGCTGGCCGCACGCACCCCGGAAGGGCCGCACGTCGTGATCGAGGCCGTGGGCGCCCCGGGCCTGATCCAGACCGCGATCGACGCCGTCGGATTTCGCGGTCGCGTCGTCATCGCGGGCGTCTGCATGGCTCCCGACACGCTCTCACCGCTCACTGCGATCACGCGGGAGGCCACGCTCCAATTCGTCCTCGCCTACGAAAAGGATGACTTCCAGTACACCGTCGACATGCTCGCCCACGAGCGCATCGACCCGTTCCCGATGGTGACGGGGCGGACCGGACTCGACGGAATCCCCGGCTCATTCGCGGCACTCTCGAACGCAGGGGACGAGTGCAAGACCCTCTATCTGTCCGTCCCGGCCGCACTACCGAGCTGAGAACACGGTGCACCCGATCACGCCTACCACGCAGCTCTGCGGGATTCTCCTCCATCCGTCGGGCCACACGCGATCTCCCGCGATGCACAACGCAGCGTTCGACGCGCTCGACATCGATGCTCGATACCTCGCGTTCGACGTTCCCCCGGAGTCACTCGAGGGAGCGATCCGTGGCGCACGCGCGCTCGGCATCCGGCAGTTGGCGATCTCGATCCCGCACAAAGAGGCCGTCCTGCCGCTTCTCGACGAAGTCGAGGACACGGCCCGCGCCATCGGTGCCGTCAACACGGTCACCTGGCGCGGCGGCAAACTCCATGGCGCGAACACAGACTGGCTGGGCGCGGTGCGCGCACTCGAACGCGAGACGTCCCTGGCGGATGCACGCGCTGTCGTGCTCGGCGCAGGAGGCACTGCGCGCGCGGTCACTTTCGGATTGCTTCAGCGCGGAGCACGCGTGACGGTGCTCAATCGAACTCCGGCGCGTGCGGAGGAACTCGCCCGCGCTCTCGGCGCGGACGCGGGCGGCGACCTCGCCTCCCTCTCGAAGTACGAATGGGACGTCCTTGTCCACACGACCTCGGTCGGGCTGGGAGAAGACGTGAGCCTGGTGGCCCCGGAGGCGCTACGCGCCGGAACGGTCGTGCTCGACGCCGTCTACCAACCCGCAGAGACACGGCTGCTGCGCGACGCGGCCACCGCGGGTGCACGCACCATCGGCGGCAAGTGGATGCTCATCGAGCAGGCCGCCGTCCAGTTCGAGATGTGGACGGGTCGCGAAGCGCCGAGCGAAGTTCTCGAGCGCGCGTTCGATGAAGCCGGCGCGGCGAGCCAGCTCCTCAGCGCTACTTGAGCTTCGTTTCCTTGTAGATCACGTGCTTGCGCGCACGCGGGTCGTACTTCTTGAACTCGAGCTTGTCCGGCGTGTTGGTCTTGTTCTTCGTCGTAACGTAGAAGTGACCGGTCCCCGCGGTGGACTCGAGCTTGATCTTCTCGCGCTTGCCCTTGGCCATCGGATGGAGTTCCTAGCTCGCCGTCGCGTCAGGCACCGCAGCGCCACTTTTCGCGAACACACGAACCTTCTTGCCTTCGCGAACTTCGAAGCGAACGCGGCTGGCGCTCTCGGTCGAAGGGTCCACGAGGGCGACGTTGGAGAGATCGACGTAGCCTTCTTGCTCGACGATGCCGCCGGAGCGCGCACCGCGTCGACCCGGCTTCAGATGACGCTTCTGGATGCGGACCGTCTCGACCCGGACCCGACCCTTCTCGACGTCGACTGCGAGTACGCGGCCCTTCTTCCCGCGATCTGCTCCGCAGATCACCTCGACCAGGTCGCCTTTTCGGATGCGCTGCGCCATCCCGTTCCTTCCTGTCCCGGGCTCCGGGCAAGCCGGACGCGGGGGCGCCCCAGAGCGTGAAGCCCGGGGAGCGCTTATAGGTGCCGATTACCGTCGCGATCGTCAAGCCCCCCGAGGGAATTTCGTGGTGATTCGGCGTCTCCGAGCCCGCTGAGGCCGTTTCGGACCGGTCTTTCCTCTATGGTCGGCGCGATGAAAACAATTCTCCTGCGAGGGGTCGCCGGGCTGCTCGCAGTCATCGCAGGGGGAGCCCTCGCCTGCAGCTTCCTGCTCCCCGAGCGTTACGCCGTCAACGCGCCGCTCCGACAGCTCCTCGGGGGGGGGTCGGGAACCCCTCCCGACGCGGAGGCGGTCGGTGGATTGTCCGCACCGGGCCTCTTCGTCGAAATCTATGCCGAGGTCCCGAACGCTCGCTGGATGCGGCTCACGCCTGCGGGCGACCTGCTCGTCAGCACGCCCCGCGACGGCAGCATCGTCCTGCTCGACCGCGACGCCGACCGGGACGGGCACCCCGACGGACAGCGAATGCTGGTCGAGGGACTCAACCGCCCGCACGGCCTCGAGCTGCACGACGGCTGGCTCTACGTAGGCGAAACCGACGCGGTCGCCCGCATCCGTTTCGATGCGGAGGCGGGCGAGGTCCAGGGCGAACTCGAGCGGATCGTCACCGGACTCCCCTCAGAGGGAAACCATTGGACGCGCACCGTGCGCATCGGCCCCGACGGCTGGCTCTACGTGTCGGTCGGTTCGAGCTGCAACGTCTGCGAAGAAGAAGACGAGCGCCGCGCCGCGATGTTGCGATTCCAACCGGACGGGAGCGAGGGCGAAGTGTTCGCCACCGGACTGCGCAACTCCGTGGGCTTCGACTGGCGCCCGGGGACGAACGAGCTGTACGCCACCGACAACGGCCGTGATCTGCTCGGAGACGACTTCCCGCCCTGTGAGCTCAATCGTGTCGTGGCGGACGGTTTCTACGGGTGGCCGCACACGAACGGCGAACGGGTCCCCGACCCGGACTTCGGCGAGGGACACCAGCAGGAGATCGACTCGTCGATTCCGCCGGCCCATGGGTTCCGAGCCCACACTGCGCCGCTCGGAATCACGTTCGTGCGCCACGCCGAGCCGGGTTCCGCGCTGGACGGCGCGGCTCTCGTCGCGCTGCACGGTTCCTGGAACCGGACCCGAAAAGATGGCTACGAGGTCGTCGCACTGCACTGGGAGGAGGACGGCTCGATTCGCGAAGAGCCGTTCCTCACGGGATTCCTCAGCGACGACCGCGCGATCGGCCGGCCGGTCGACATCGTCGAGGCGCCGGACGGAGCCTTCTATGTCTCCGACGACTACACGGGCGTGATCTATCGACTCTCGCCGGACCGGCGAGCCCGGGGCGACACGCCCGAGCGGGCCGCACCCTCGACCCCGACCGACCCCCTCGCCGGCCTCGATGCCGACGAGAGGATCGCAGCCGCCGCACGGGGCGCAGCGCTCTACGAGCAGCACGCGTGCTTCTCGTGCCACGAGGCGGAGCGCGCGGCAGCGGGCGTCGGCGCGGCCCCTCTCCACGCGCTCGCCGAGCGCTACTCGTTGCAGCAGCTGACCGACTTCCTCGCAACGCCCACGCCTCCGATGCCAGTCTTCCCGCTGACGGAGGCGCAGCGCCGAGACCTGGCCGTGCAGCTCCTGAACTCGCCCGCCGATTGATCCCCTCGCCCGAGGAGCCAGCGATGCAATACGAACATATCCGCGTGAGTGTCGAGGGCGCCTTCTGCGAGATCCGGATGAGCCGTCCCGAGCGGCGCAACGCGCTCTCTGAATCGCACCTTCGCGAACTCCTCGCTGCCGTCCGAACCGTCGGCGCCAGCGACGCGCGCGGTTTGATCCTCGCCGCCGACGGGCCCGTGTTCTCCGCGGGCCACGACTTCGGCGACATGCGCGAGCGCGACCTCCCGGGGATGCGCGCGCTGCTCGACGTGTGCGGCGAACTCATGCAACTGCTGCCGCGTCTGCCCCAGGTCGTGATCGCGCAGGTCGAAGGGCTCGCGACCGCCGCCGGGTGCCAGTTGGTCGCAAGCTGCGACCTCGCGGTGGCAGGCACGTCCGCACGATTCGCAGTTCCCGGAGGCCGGGGCGGCTGGTTCTGCACGACGCCGGGAGTCGCGCTCGGCCGGGCGGTCGGCCGCAAGCACGCCCTCGAGATGTTGCTCACCGGCGAGCCGATCGACGCGGACACGGCCCGCACGTGGGGACTCATCAATCGCGTCGTTCCGGACGAAAGCGTCGCCTCGGAGACGCGCGCACTGCTCGCACTCGCGACGCGCGGCAGTGCCTCCTCGAAGGCTCTCGGAAAAGACGCCTTCTACCGCCAGAGCGATCTCGAGCTCCCGGCCGCCTACGAGTACGCGACGGAGGTCATGGCCACCGCCTCCCAGACCCACGATGCCCAGGAGGGCATGGTCGCATTCGTCGAAAAGCGTCGTCCACGCTTCACCGGCGACTGAACGGGGCGTGGCGACACTGCGCGGCCGCTGCCCAGGGCTCCCGCTACACTCGATCGCTGTGAGCTGGAAGATCCTCGTCGTCTCGCTGCTGAGCGGGCTCTACGCAAGCCACGCCCTCGCGGAGTCGGAGGTGATCCTCCCGCTTCCCTCGATCTTCGGGAACATTCCCGCAGAGACATGGGACGCCGAATCCGGCGAGCGGGTCGGCGAAGCGACCATGAGCGTCGTGCGCCGCCCCGACGGGCTGATCGAGATGGTGGGCGCGAGCGGGATCGACGGCTCCGCCAACACCGTCGCCCGGGCGGTCCTGGAGGTGGTCCCGGGCGGGGACGGACTCCGCCTGCTCCAGCAAAGCTCGGAGAGCCACGACGAGAACGGCCGATCCATGGGCGTCCTGTCGATCGACCACCAGCAGGGCCGGGCCACCTGTGGCGTGCCGGCGGGCTCCGGAAAGTCGCCGGCGGTCGTGGAGCTTCCGGCCCAGGATCGCGTGGTCAACGTGCCCCTCAATCTGCTGTTCCACGAACTGGTCACCGGCAAGACCGAACAGGTTTCGTTCCAGGTGCTCCTCTGTCGATTCGGCGCTCGGCTGATCCCGGCTCGGGCGAAGGTCATCGCGCCGCTCCAGAAGGACGGAAGCGGACTCCTCGAGGTCGAATACAACGTCGACTTCGGCATGCTCAGCGCGCTGGCCGCGCCGTTCCTGCCGAAACTTTCGTTCTGGTTCGACCCCGACTCGCCGGGATCGTGGATTGCGCACCGGATGCCCCTCTTCTCAAAGGGCCCCACCGTCCTCGTCGTGCGGTCGGGCTTCACGCCCACGCAGCTGCTCGCTCCGAAACCCCGCGCCGACTTCTGATTCCGGGCCGGGCGTGTTCCCGTCCCGCGGGGGAGACGCCACCTTCTCGCCCCTCTTGGCCCCTTCCTCAGTGTATGATCGCCTCGATGCGTGTCCTCTCCCCCGCGGGCGCCGGCATCTTCCTGATGGTCTGCCTCTGGGCGGCCCCGGGATTGACCGGCGAGCGCGACCTCTGGCTGGAGGTCGATGTCCCCGTGTCGGGTGCGACTCAGGTGGGTCCGGTGGGTCTGGTGCTCGTCCGCGGCTTCGCCGGTGTGGGTCTCGGACACGACGTGGTGCTGCTGATCGACACGTCGGGTTCGACACTCGATCCGTCCGGGTTCGACGTCGATTTGGATGGGAAAGTCGGACGACGACTGCGCTCGGCAGACGACCCCTACCGAAGTCTGCATCCGAGACGACAGTGCAACGACCCGGGCGACACGGTCCGCGCCGCGGAACTCGACGCCGCCTCGAAGTTGGCCTCAGAACTCTCGCAGTCGGGCCGCGCGCGGCTCGCCGTGGTCGGCTTCGATGGAGCGGCCCGAACGCTCGCCCCGCTCGGCGAGCCGGTCGCCGCCGCAGCCGCCGCGGTCGCCGCGCTCGACGGAAGCCTGAAGAGCGGCTGGAGCGATCTAGCCGGTGCGCTCGAACATGCGGCGGACCTGCTCGACTCGCCCGGCGCGGAAGCGCACCCGGAAGCCGATCGCACCCGCTCGATCATTCTGCTCTCAGACGGGCTCGCGCAAAGTCGCGGCGTCGAGTCAGAGCGTGCCGAGCGAGCGGTCGTTCAACTCGCGGCCGACCTCGGCAAGCGCGAGATCCGGGTGCACACGTTTGGTCTCGTCCCGCCCGAGCACGCCGGCACGCAAGTGCTGGCTGACATCGCCGAACGAAGCGGCGGACAGTTCGTGGCGGTGCCCGACCCCGAGAAACTCGTCAGCCATTTGCTGCAGGTCGGACTGGCCCCCCTCGAGGCACTCGAGGTTCGGAATGCGAGTGCAAACCTGCCGGCTCGCGCGGTGCGCATCTCTCCCGACGGCGCCTTCGACGGGATCGTCCCGCTCCTCCCCGGTCGAAACCGAATCGAGGTGATCGCGCACGGCCCGGGCGCCCCGCCCCGCCGGATCGAACGAACCGTCCAATTCGAGCCGCGCCAGGCCAAGAACCTCGAAGAGGCCCGGGCGGTCGCCGCGGACCTCGACGAGCTGAGGCGGCGCACGCTCGAGCTCGAACTCGCAGCCACCGTGGAGCGCGGCCGGCTCGAGGCCCGCGAGCGGGTCCTCGAACTCGAGGCAGGCGGCCGTTCGTTGCGCGACGGCGAGATTTGACAGCCCGGAGGACGCCCCTCACCCTCGGGTCCATGCGCCCCGCTCTCCTCCCGCTGCTCTTGGCCGCCCTCTTCTCTTGGGCGTCCGCCGCGTCCGCCGGCGGTTCAGCCACCCTCGATCGCCCCGACCTGCTCGTCTACTCGAGCGCCTCGCCCCGGTCTTCGGGCGCGATCTCGGACGGAAACGGCGCCACGACATGGGTGGCGCTCGGCAATTTATCCGCGGTGCGGAACGTGACCCGGGCGACCACCGGAGGCGGCACGACGCAGCTCCTGCTCGGTTTCTCGATGGCCGGGTACGCGGGCGGGATCGCGCCGAGCGGGGACGCCGCGCGCCTCTACTTCACTCTCGACGAGCCGGACAGCTTTTCGCGAACGGGGAAGAAGATCGCGATCCAGCAGAAAGCATGGCTTACGTTGAGCGCGACGGGCCTGGTCGGCGTGGACACCTTCACCTCCAACGCCGTCCAGGTGGAGGATTGCTCGGCCAAGGCCTCCCTGAAAGACAGGACAGGGAACCGCGTCGCGGACCAGGGCAGCCTCAAGATCAAGTGCAAGAGCATCGACGCGTTGCTCACGGAGCTGGGCCTCACCGGAGCCCCTGCTCAGACCGTGCGCGACATCTTCGGGCCGAAGAAGGTCTCGATCTCGGGCAAGGACGACGACGGTCCCGGCGTCGGAGCCAATTGAAGCCACCACGGGGCTCGGAGAAAGCATGCTGGAAGGGACGATCCACCCCGATTTTTCCGCGGTCGCGAAGTCGCTCCGCAAGATCCTCCCGACGCGAGGACCCGGCGGCGCTGCGGCCTGCGTCTATCACCGGGGCGAGAAGGTCGTCGACATCTGGGGCGGCACGCGCGACGCGGCAGGCTCACCGTGGGAAGAGGACACCCTCAGCATTTCGTTCTCGACGACGAAGGGTGTCGCGTCGACGCTGCTCCACGTCCACGCGGATCGAGGTCTCATCGACTACGACGCGCCGGTCGCCGAGTACTGGCCCGAGTTCGGGGCGGCCGGCAAGGACCGCATCACCGTGCGTCAGGTGATGTGCCACGAAGCGGGCCTGTACGGGCTCTCGGACATGATCGACCACGGGCACGAAATGCTCGACTGGGACCACATGGCCTCGCGTCTCGCCGCCGCAACGCCGCGTCATGCCGCCGGCACGGCGCACGGATACCACGCGCTCACGTATGGCTGGCTCGTCGGGGAGATCGTCCGAAGGGTCGCGGGCGACAAACCGTTCCCCGAACTCCTGGAAAGCGAGCTCGCACAACCGCTCGGGCTCACGGGCCTCTACTGCGGCGTCCCCGCTGACCAACAGCGGCGCTGCGCCACGCTGATGGCACGTGGACTCGAGGGGCCGCAAGAAAAGCGGCGCGAGAACACGCAGCGAATTCTCGCCGGTGCCGAGCGCTGGCGGAACCGCCTCTCGCGCCTCGGATTCCGCTACGACCCGAGCGAGAGCATCGCGGCCCTTGTCGCTCCGGGCATGGAGGACGTGGACTTCAATTCGGAGGCATTCCGCGCCGCTTCGATCCCCGCGGCGAACGGCATGTTCACCGCGCGTTCCCTCGCGCGACTCTACGCCTGCCTCGCGCAGGGCGGAGAACTCGACGGTGTCCGACTGCTCTCCCACGAGACGCTCCGCCGGGCGACGGAGCAGCAAAACCGGGGGGCCGGCCGGGTCATCCCGATCTCGATGCGTTGGCGACTCGGCTACCACCGCGTGTTTGCCGTCGGCGCGCGGGTTCCAGGGGGCTTCGGACACTTCGGCTTCGGCGGATCCGGAGCATGGGCCGATCCGCAGCGTCAGCTCGCCGTGGCGCTCACGGTCAACAGTGGAGTCGGGACCCCGTTCGGCGACACCCGCATCGCACGCCTCGGCGGCGCGGCCGTGCGCAGCGCCGATCGTCGCTAGACCGGCCGCGAAGCGCCGGGGACGTCGAGCCGCGCAGCCGCCCCGCCCTACCCCTCGCGCAATGCCCGACCTCCACTACACGGACCCCCGACTCGCCGCGCTCTACGACCAGGAAAGCGGCTGGTCCCCCGACCGCGACTTCTACCTCGCGCTCCCCGAACGCCCCGGCTCGGACATCCTTGACCTCGGTTGTGGCACCGGGCTGCTCTGCGAAGCGTACGCAGCGAACGGGCACCGGGTGACCGGCGTCGACCCCGCCGGCTCGATGCTCGAGGCGGCTCGTCGCAAGCCTCACGGCTCCGAGGTGAGCTGGGTCCACGCGAGCGCCGAGGAATTTCGATCGGACGAGCGGTTCGATCTCATCGTCATGACCGGACACGCGTTCCAGGTACACCTGACGGATCGAGAGATCGACGCGTCGATGCAGACCATGCGTCGACACCTGAAACCTGGGGGACGCGTCGTGTTCGAGTCCCGGAATCCGGCGATCGACTGGGCTCGGATCTGGAACTTCGACACGACGGTTCGGCTCGAGTCAGAGAGCGTGGCGATCACGAGGGAGTTCCTCGGCTTCGACGGAGACATCCTCACGTTCGAGCTCCGGTATCGGCTTCCCTCGGAGACCCTGACGTCCACCAGCCGAATTCGCTTCCTCTCTCGGGCGGCCATCGAGCGGCGGCTCGTCGAGTCCGAGCTGAGAGTGGACGCGTTGTATGGCGATTGGGATCGCTCACGGTTCGACGCAGGTCGCTCGGTCGAGATCATCTTCGTCGCACGGGCAGCGCTGTAGCGACCTCGCTCTGTCGAGCGACGGCCAGAAACAGCGAAGCCCCGGCAACCTTGGGGCTACCGGGGCTTCGAAGAGAGATCCCACCGTCGAGCTACTCTCCCACCGGGAGAACCCGGCAGTACCATCGCCGATGCGGGGCTTAACTTCCGTGTTCGGAATGGGAACGGGTGTGGCCCCCGCTCCATTGACGGTGGGAAAAACCAAAAGGAACCGTGAACGAAATCACGGGCCTTTGACGACCAAATAGCTTTCCGAGCCCACAACTCTGAACCTGCTTTGAATACTGTCTTCTTCTGAAAGATTGGCTGACTGCTTGCGTTCCTCTTGCGAGGAGAGGCAAGTGGTCAAGCCTCACGGGCGATTAGTACTGGTCAGCTCCACACATTGCTGCGCTTCCACCCCCAGCCTATCAACGTCCTCGTCTCGGACGGCCCTTTAGGGGACCGAAGTCCCGGGGAGATCTCATCTTGGAGAGGGCTTCCCACTTAGATGCTTTCAGCGGTTATCCCGACCGAACATGGCTACCCGGCGATGCGGCTGGCGCCACAACCGGTACACCAGAGGTTCGTCCATCCCGGTCCTCTCGTACTAGGGACAGACCTCCTCAAATCTCCTGCGCCCACGGCAGATAGGGACCGAACTGTCTCACGACGTTCTAAACCCAGCTCGCGTGCCACTTTAATCGGCGAACAGCCGAACCCTTGGGACCGGCTACAGCCCCAGGATGTGACGAGCCGACATCGAGGTGCCAAACCTCCCCGTCTATGTGAACTATTGGGGGAGATAAGCCTGTTATCCCCGGCGTACCTTTTATCCGATGAGCGATGGCCCTTCCATACGGAACCACCGGATCACTAAGACCTACTTTCGTACCTGCTCGAAATGTCTCTCTCGCAGTCAAGCTCCCTTATGCCTTTGCACTCTACGGCTGGTTTCCAATCAGCCTGAGGGAACCTTCGCGCGCCTCCGTTACTCTTTAGGAGGCGACCGCCCCAGTCAAACTACCCACCACGTAATGTCCCCGACCCGGATCACGGGCCTAGGTTAGATCAGCAATACAACAAGGGTGGTATTTCAAGGTTGGCTCCACCGAGACTAGCGTCCCAGCTTCAAAGCCTCCCACCTATCCTACACGTATTGAACCGATGATCACTGCGAAGCTGTAGTAAAGGTGCACGGGGTCTTTCCGTCCCGCCGCGGGTCGCCGGCATCTTCACCGGCAATTCAATTTCGCTGAGTCCCTGGTTGAGACAGTGGGGAAGTCGTTACGCCATTCGTGCAGGTCGGAACTTACCCGACAAGGAATTTCGCTACCTTAGGACCGTTATAGTTACGGCCGCCGTTTACCGGGGCTTCGGTTCACAGCTTCGCTCCGAAGAGCTAACCGATTCCCTTAACCTTCCGGCACCGGGCAGGCGTCAGACCCTATACGTCGTCTTATCGACTTCGCAGAGTCCTGTGTTTTTAGTAAACAGTCGCTACCCCCTGGTCTCTGCAACCCAAGACAGCTCCGGAAGCAAGTTCCTTCACCACCCAGGGCACACCTTCTCCCGAAGTTACGGTGTCAATTTGCCGAGTTCCTTAACCAGAGTTCTCTCAAGCGCCTTGGCATACTCTGCCCACCTACCTGTGTTGGTTTACGGTACGGTCACCAGATGTACTCCCTACGAGGCTTTTCTAGGAAGCGTGGGATCACTGACTTTATGAGCCAGAGGCTCTCGACGTCACCTCTCGGCGTTGAATGGCGGCGCGGATTTGCCTACGCCACCCGCCTACAGGCTTGAACCAGGACAACCATCGCCTGGCCCAGCTACCCTTCTCCGTCCCCCCTTCGGTCGAACGCACACCTGCTGGTACGGGAATATTGACCCGTTTCCCATCGCCTACGGCTTTCGCCCTCGGCTTAGGGGCCGACTAACCCTGAGAAGATTAGCTTTACTCAGGAACCCTTAGGCTTACGGCGACAGGGTTTCTCACCCTGTTTATCGCTACTCATGTCCGCATAAGCACTTCCAGCACCTCCACCCGTCGTTACCGTCGAGCTTCGCAGGTACTGGAACGCTCCCCTACCGATTGCGGACCCCAAAGAATCTACAATCCCGCAGCTTCGGTGCCGTGCTTGAGCCCCGTTACATTTTCGGCGCAGGCTCACTAGACCAGTAAGCTATTACGCACTTTTTAAAGGGTGGCTGCTTCTAAGCCAACCTCCTGGTTGTTTGAGCGCTCCCACTTCCTTTCCCACTTAGCACGAACTTGGGGACCTTAGCTGGCGGTCTGGGCTGTTTCCCTTTCGACCACGAACCTTATCGCCCGTAGTCTGACTCCCGCGCTGAGACTCACCGGTATTCGGAGTTTGGTTGGGTTCGGTAATCTGGTAGGACCCCTAGCCCATCCAGTGCTCTACCTCCGGTGGTAACCACGCGAGGCTATACCTCAATATATTTCGGGGAGAACCAGCTATCTCCGGGTTTGATTGGCCTTTCACCCCTAGCCACAGCTCATCCGGGAAGTTTTCAACCTTCTACGGTTCGGTCCTCCACTCGGTCTTACCCGAGCTTCAACCTGGCCATGGCTAGATCACCCGGTTTCGGGTCTACCCCCAGCAACTAAGCGCCCTATTAAGACTCGGTTTCCCTTCGGCTCCACCTAACGGCTTAACCTTGCTGCTGAGGCGTAACTCGCGGACCCATTAAACAAAAGGTACGCAGTCACTCTTTGCGATCCGAAGATCGCCATAGAGCTCCCACTGAATGTAGGCAAACGGTTTCAGGGTCTATTTCACTCCCCTCGCCGGGGTTCTTTTCAACTTTCCCTCACGGTACTGGTTCACTATCGGTCGTCAGGTAGTACTTAGCCTTGGAGGATGGTCCCCCCAGATTCCCACGGGGTTTCACGTGCCCCGTGGTACTCGGGATACTTCTGGGTCCTTCAGGATTTCGTGTACGGGGTTGTCACCCTCTATGACCGGCCTTTCCAGACCGTTCCACTATCCATTCAGAGTCCCGTGTTGAAGTCCCACAACCCCGGAAGGAATTTCTTCCCGCCGGTTTGGGCTAGTCCCCGTTCGCTCGCCGCTACTGAGGGAGTCTCGGTTGATTTACTTTCCTCCGGGTACTGAGATGTTTCAGTTCCCCGGGTTTGCTTCGTACGCCTATGTATTCAGCGCACGATGACCAGGCATGACCCTGGCCGGGTTTCCCCATTCGGACATCCACGGATCAAAGCTCGCTTAGCAGCTCCCCGTGGCTTTTCGCAGCTAACCACGTCCTTCATCGCCTCCTGACGCCAAGGCATCCACCGTTTGCCCTTACTAGCTTGACCATAATGCCAATCTAGTTCGGAATAATGCAGCGACACCCGCACATCACAAACCGCGGGAGGTTCGCAACGCACGTGTGTCGTATCCAAAGCGCGGGTCCATCATCATGGACCCGGAAAGCTATTCGATTGTCAAAGACCCGATGTCTGAATGCCGGCCTGTGTCGGGCCGACCGACTCCGAAGAGCCGACTCGGTCGCTCGCGCAATCGTGTGATCGCGCGAACAGAAAATTTGGTGGAGCTGATCGGGATCGAACCGACGACCTCAGGCTTGCAAAGCCCGCGCTCTCCCAGCTGAGCTACAGCCCCTTGCATCATTCTGGTAATGCGACGCCGAGCGGGTGGTGGGCCTGGATGGATTTGAACCATCGACCTCCCGCTTATCA